>SL_3KL_010_SEDDRAFT_10001838_pt1 | contig 19402 bp, 19 predicted proteins | sample SodLakKL_010_SED_2_FD_10381 | JGI IMG/M metagenome (IMG submission 10381) | reverse complement strand
TCGGCTCAACCCGACCCGGGGGCGACGGAGCGGAGGAAGCCCTCCAGGGTGTGGGCCGTGAACTCCCGGAAACTGTCGCGGATCTCCTCGGGGCTCTCGCCGCGGAAGATGTCGGTGGTTCGGACCCCCCCATTCCTTCCCGACTCCCCGGGGAACCCGGCGTCGGCCCCCATGTGGAAGGCGATGTGTCCCACCCAGCCGACATCCCGGCGCTCCATGTTCAGGTGAGCCCACCAGATGGCGTTCACCGGCCGGACCGCCACCGTCACCGGCTCCGAGCGCTCCGGGGCTGTGGCGATTCCCATTCGCTCCAGGAAGGCCGCTCGTCCGCTCACGTAGGCCTTCACCCATGACTCGTAGGGAGGAAGTGGGAGAAGGTCCCTGGCTTCCGCCCTGAGCCATTCCAGCGCCTCCAGGGGAGGCTCTCCCGGCCTCATCCGTCCGGAGTCTCCCGCCTCTCCGGCGAGGGCTCGCTCCCGGGCTCTCCCCCAGAGGCTTCGAAGTCCCTCCCGGGGAATGAGGGCCAGCAGTTCCCGGGCCTCCGTGTCGCAGTAGCGTTCGTAGAGGGATCGGAGGGTATCCGGAACCCCGGGGTCGAAGGGACGAGCACTTCCCCTCCGGATTCGGCTCCGGTCTGCGGTGCCCCCCTGGGATGTGCCTCCCCCATCGTCATTCCGGTACGTGTTCAATGGATCCCCCTCGGGCTTCGCGGCGACCCGGAGGGACGCACCCATTCGCCCTGCCTTCGCCGCTCCCTGACCGGATCGCCCGCCAGGTAGGCCAGGGAGTCCCTCTCCCCGAAGGCGGTGGTGGCCTCCTTGAGGGCCTGATACCGGTCCGTCTCGAAGCGGGCCATGAGGTGGAGGAACCCCCGCCGGAGCCTCCTCAGTTCCTGGCACATCTCAGGGAGGGATCGACTCACCGGAAGCATGAGTTGGTAGTCAAGGGTGCGTCGACCCTCGCCCCGGGTCGTCCGAAGGATCCTGCGGGCGGGGAAGGCGTCGGCCAAGGCTCCCTCCAGCTCCGGAGCCGGATGGCTTCGTCCGGTACGGATCACCAGGATGGACGCCTCGTACTCCAGATGACACCGGATCGGGCCGGACCCGGGGAGGGCGAGGCGAATCGCCGTCTCCTCGTGGAGGTCGATGTCCTGACAGATGTCCTGGAACCCCATGCGAAGGTGCAAGGGTCGAGTGAGGGGTGTGAAGCCCGCCTGGGCGACCAAGCCCAGGGCCAGGGGCCGGGTGACGCGGACCAGCTCTTCGGATCCTTCGGGCTCCTCCATCCGTCGGACCAGGTCCCGAAACAGGCGGGGGAAGACCCAGCCCAGGAGCACCAGGGGGCCACTCAGGTTCGGATGACGGACTTCGCCACTCCCCAGGTCCAGGACCCGGGACCGGGACGCATCGGGATTCTCCAGGACCAGACCGAGCCCCAGGTCCTGGATGCGTCCGCCGGGGTGGGCGGGCTCCAGGGGGTCCCGGAAGGGAACCACCGCCCGGCGGAGGGAAACCTCACACGTCCCCGTGAACATCGCCTCGGGATGGTGAGGAGAAGAAGCTTTTTCGCTATCCGGTATTGATCCGGCGTCGAGCATGGGCTGCGCTCCATGGGCTTGGAGCTCCAACGCCTGGCGGGGTGCCCGACGCGACGCGTCGGATCCCCCCTTGGAGGGCCCTCCCGGCTAGCGGCGGGCCAGAGGGTGGGGCTCCCCGAGGGCCACCTCCCCCTTGGGAAGCCGCGCCTTCGGGACACACTCCGGCCTTGACATGACGGCACCCCTGCGGATACACTCTTCCCCAACGAGTGAGGAAAGCCGTGGGTCGCCAGCCCGTGCCTTTCGGGAGAGCCTCCGGGTGCCAGCCGGGGGCTCTTTTTTTGTTTTGGTCCTTCCCGTACTCGCTCTGATCTGAACGTTGCGGTCTCTTCCAGCGCCTTCTGTCGCAGGATCCTGCGGCCAACGGACTCCGGAGTGCCAGTCCAGAGGGATCGGAGGCTTCACCTTCCCTGCTCCCCCCATCACGGACCCGGGTCGCCAACCGGCTCCCAGCCCCGGGTCACCCTTCACCCTCATGGGGACGGGCACGATAACCCCCGCCTCCGAAATGGGGCAAGAGAGAGGATCAAAAGAGGAGAGCTCGTGGGGGGAAGGACCCTGGGGAATGGAAGCCGGGCTCTCCGGGGACGGATGCGGATCCCTTCCTTGTCCCCACTGGTCTCTTTCCGCATCTTTTCCATGTCGATCCGGCATGGCCCCGCGCCACCGGGCCGGCCCTTCTTCCGAAGCCGTTCCCGGGTCCCCGCAGTCCCAATCCTCCTGGAGGTGTGGTGCAGACCGACCGACTCCGTCGTCGCTCCGTGGGATTCCTGGACCGGGAAGGGGAACAGTGGTCCTGTTTCCTGGTCACCCACCCCGAGGAGAACGGGCGCTGGAAGGGGTATTTCAGCTTCCGCCCCCAGGGAGTGGAGTCGGAAGAGGACGAGATCCGAACCGCCGACATCTTCGTGGAGGATTCGGAAGCGGAGATCGACCGAAAGGCCCGGGGACTGGGCCGCCCTCTTCTTAATGGCCTCCTCTCCTCGGCCCTCCACACCCGGGAGCGCCGGGAGAATGATCCGCCGGCCCTTCGTCGGTGGTTCCGCTCCATGCTCAGCTCCAACGCCAGGGAGCTCGCGAAGGACTGGGAGTCGCCGTCCGAGCCGGGAGGGCGGAAGACGCTGGCCGAGCTCCGCTCCATCTACTCCTCCTACCGCCTGGATCAGGTCACGCACCTCATCAGCCTCGTCGACCCGGAAGATTTCCAGGGTGCCGTGGACCGGATCCTGGACGGGCGAACCTTCGACTTCGGAGCCAGGGACCGGCTGCAGTTCGCCATGATGGTGGTGGAGCACCTGGAGCGCCTCCTTCCCCTCCCTCCGTTCGAGGTGTGGGCCCGGGACTACATGGAGAATTCCGAGACCTATCGTCTCTACACCCACGCCCTGCATCGGGAAGAGGAACTCCCCTGACTCTTCCCACCCCTTGAATTGCCCGACCCGGGACGCACCGGGTCTGCGGCTTCAGAAGGCCCCGCAGCAAAGAGGTTGAATCCCCGGCCGTCATCCCCTATTTTTAAGGTCTGGCAGTTTTTCGGTCCCAACCTGAGGAGCGTGATTCCCTTGGAAGTGATTGTTCACGAAGGCGAGAACCTCGAGCGGGCGCTGCGCAAGTTCAAGCGGAAGGTGCAGCGGTCCGGGCTCTACTCCGAGCTCCGGAAGCGACGCTTCTATGAGAAGCCCAGTGCCCAGAGGAAGCGTAAGCGGGAAGCCGCGATCCGGCGGGAGCGTCGGCGGCAGCGCCGGGATCCCCGCCCCCGCACCTAGGACTGCGGTCCCGGTTCGGAACCGGCTTTTCGGGAGACGCGGTTCGCTCTCGGAGCAGCGTAGGGTTTGAAGGTTGCACGACGACGAATAAGGCCCTGCCGTCCCATGACGGCAGGGCCTTCTTCGTGTGCGCCCCATAACGCGGGGTCGAGCCACTCGGGGAGACCCGCAGCTGGAGCCCCCAGACCGGGGCCCGGGGCCTCCTCCTCCGACTCAGATCGGGAGGGGAACCGGCCGGTCTCCTGAATAGTCGTAGAAGCCCTTCCCCGTCTTCCGCCCGTAGCGGCCCATGGCCACCAGACGCTTCAGGAGGGGTGGGGGGGCATACCGCTCCTCCCGGTACTCGTCGAACATGATCTCGGCGATGCGCAGCGTGGTGTCGTTCCCCACGAAGTCGCAGAGCACGAAGGGACCCATGGGGTACCCACATCCCAGTACCATCCCCTTGTCGATGTCCTCGATGGAAGCCACCCCCCGCTCCAGCTGCCGGATGCAGTCCAACATATAGGGAACCAGGAGGAGGTTCACCACGAATCCCGAGTTGTCCTTCGCCGTGATGGGCTCCTTCCCCACCGCCCGGGCGAACGCGTAGGCCCGCTCCACCGTCTCCTCCGAGGTGGCGATGGTCTTCACCACCTCCACCAGCTTCATCACCGGCACGGGGTTGAAGAAGTGGAGCCCCACCACCCGGTCCGGCCGGTTCACCGCTGCCGCCATGTCGGTGACGGTGAGGGAGCTGGTGTTGGTGGCGAAGATGGTGTGCTCCGGCGCCAGCTTGTCCAGCGTCCCGAAGAGTTCGTTCTTCACCTTCAGGTCTTCCACCACCGCCTCGATCACCAGGTCCCGGTCCGCCAACGCCTCCACCTCGGTGGCGAAGGAGATCCGGCCCATGATGGTGTCCCGATCATCTGCGGAGATCTTTTCCTTCTGCACCGCCCGGTCCAGGGACTTCCGGATCCGTCCCCGCCCTGCCTCCACTGCGGAATCGTCGATTTCCCGGACCAACACGTCCATCCCCGCCTTGGCGGAGATTTCGGCGATCCCGCTTCCCATGAGGCCGCATCCGGCCACGCCCACCTTCTGAATGCTCACGTTCCCTTCCTCCCTGTATGTCCTGTATGGGTTCTTCGGTCTCCTGGGATGCCCCCCAGGGTGGGAGAAGGCCCTCAGTCGTGGAAGGCCTCCACCACGACGGCGCCTCCCTGTCCCCCTCCGATGCACGCCGAGCCCAGGGCAAACCGGCCTCCCCGGCGCCGGAGCTCATGCAGGAGATGGATGGTGATCCGGGCTCCGGACGCCGCCAGGGGATGGGTCAGGGCGATGGCCCCGCCGTTCACGTTGGTCTTTTCCGGATCCAGCCCCAGTTCCTTTTCCACCGCCATGTACTGGGGTGCGAAGGCCTCGTTGACCTCCACCAGGTCCAGATCCTCAAGGGAGAGGCCGGCCCGTTCCAGGGCCTGTCGGGCCGCCGGGGCGGGTCCGATGCCCATGACCCTGGGCTCCACTCCCACGAAGGCCCAGGAGACGAGACGCCCGATGGGCTTCACCCCCTCCCGCTCCGCCCATTCCCGGGAAGCCAGGAGGGTCGAGGCGGAGCCGTCGCCGATCCCGGAGGCGTTTCCGGCAGTGACCAGCCCATCCTTCCGGAAGTAGGGACGCAGCCGGGCCAGGGACTCGGCGGTGGTGTCGGGACGGATGTGCTCGTCGTAGGCGAACTCCTCCTCCCCCTTCCGGGTCTTCAGGGTGATGGGCACCACCTCCGCCTGGAAGCGTCCCTCGTCCCAGGCCGCCTTGGAACGCTGCTGGCTCCGTACCGCGACCGCGTCCGCTTCCTCCCGGGTCACCGAGTAACGGTCGGCGAGCTCCTCCGCGGTCTGGGCCATGGTGAGGTCGCAGTTCGTATCCAGGAGGGACTCCCAGAGGAGGTCCTCGAACTGACTGCCGGCCGGCCCCAGTCGCAGGCTTCCCCACCGGGCCCCGCGGACCACGTGGGGTGCCTGGCTCATGGACTCGGTCCCGCCGCAGAGCACCACGTCGGCGTCCCCCAGCAGGATCTCCTGGGCCCCCTGGGTGATGGCCTGGAATCCGGAGCCACAGAGACGGTTCACGGTAACGGCAGGGGTTTCCTGGGGGACTCCGGCCTTGAGCCCCACGTGACGCGCCAGATAGATGGCGTCGCTGGAGGTCTGGAGCGCATTCCCGTAGATGACGTGGCCCACCTGGGCCGGATCGACGCCGGCATCTTCCAGGACACCTCGGGCGGAGAAGGCCGCCAAATCGGTGGCGCTGAAGTCCTTCAGGGAGCCCCCGAAGGTTCCGAATGCCGTGCGCTTTCCAGAGAGGAAGACCACCTCCCGGTCGTGACCCTGAGTGGACATCGTGGAAAACTCCTTTTGCATGACTCGATAGGAACTGTGGTTCAGTCGGGGCCCCCGTTACCCAGGGGTGCCCTGCTGGAGGTGCCCGGGCTGGAGGTGCCCGGACGGAGAGATTACCCGCCCTGCCACCGGGGGTTCAGACGAACTCCTGCTTCGGCGGCTCCTCCTTGAGGTGGGGCCGGAACTGCGCCTTGTTGTTCGCCTTGATGTAGGCCTCTCGGGGCTCCACCACCCCGGACATGAGGTACTCCATGATGTGCTGATCCAGGAGCTGCATCCCATCCTTCTTGCCGGTCTGGATCATGGAGGGGATCTGGTGGAGCTTCCCCTCCCGGATCAGATTGGCCACCGCCGAGGTGCCCACCATGATCTCCATGGCCGCCACCCGTCCCTGTCCCCCCTTGGTCCGAAGGAGGGCCTGGGAGACCACACCCTTCAGGGACTCGGCCAGCATGGACCGAATCTGGTCCTGCTGATCCGACGGGAAGACATCGATGATCCGGTCCACCGTCTTCGGAGCAGAGTTGGTGTGGAGGGTTCCGAAGACCAGGTGCCCCGTCTCCGCCGCCGTGATCCCCAGCTCGATGGTCTCCCGGTCCCGCATTTCCCCCACCATGATCACGTCCGGGTCCTCCCGAAGGGCCGCCCGGAGGGCGCTGGCGAAGCTCTTCGTATTCGTCCCGATCTCCCGCTGGTTCACCAGGCACTTCTTGTTGGGATGGGTGAACTCGATGGGGTCCTCGATGGTGAGGATGTGGTCCTCGCGAGTCTCGTTGATGAGGTCCACCATCGCCGCCAGGGTGGTGGACTTCCCCGATCCGGTGGGTCCGGTGACCAGGACCAGCCCCCGGGACAGTAGGCAGAGATTGCGCACGGCCTCAGGAAGCTTCAGGTCGTCAGCGGTGAGGATCTTGGAGGGAATGGTCCTGAAGACGGCCCCCAACCCCTTCCGCTGCCAGAACACATTCACGCGAAAGCGTGCCAACCCCTTGATCTCATAGGCAAAGTCGAAGTCCATGGTATCGAGGAAGCGCATACGGGCCTCCTCCTCCATGATCCCATAGACCAGGGTTTCCATGTCCTTGGGCGTCAGTTCCCGGAAGGGGAACGGCTTCAGGTTGCCATGGAGGCGCATGATGGGCGGAGCGCCGGTGGTCAGATGGAGGTCGGAACCGCCACGCTCTGCCAGGATTTTCAGGAATTGATCGATCTGGGCCATGAGGCTGGACCGCCGCTTCGGGTTCGTCGATGGGAAGAGTTGAGGTCAGACCTCGAGGGGCCTGACCTCCCAATCCAGACGTCCTCCCGCCTCCTCCCGCACCCGAAGCCGCCAACCAATCCCGGCCTGGAGAAGGTCGGAGCGGATTTCGGGCTCGGAGAGGGATACGAAGACAACGGAGGCGGCTCCTGCCACCCCGGCAAGCCAGGCTGCAGGGTCCCCGGGCAGGGAGGCGGTGATGGCATCGAAGCGGAACGCCCGCAGGTCCCGGAGGAAGACTTCCCGGTCCTCCGAACCCGAAGGGACCGGCAGGGTGAGGACGGAGGGCGCGACTCCCTCCGGCGGAAACTCGGCCTCATCCGTCAGGTGGACCACCCGATACGAGGAACCCAGAAGGAGGGATGGAAGCGAGGGGAGGAGCCTCGCCCGCAACTCCGGTGGGTCGGTCGTTACGACGAACCGGGCCACGCCGGATCGTGCCAGAAGTCGCACCTCCCCCGCCACGGAGGACGGCGGTGGGAAGAACCGATGGTCCAGCGGTTCCTCTTCCCTGACCGGGCGGATGAGGATCTCCCGCCCCCGCTCCGCTTCCAGGCTCCGGACCTCGACCCCGATCTCCGCTCCCCGGTAGGAGAGCCGGGCCTCCCATTCGGCCTGATGGGTCTCCCCCGCCCTCTCCCCGCCTCCCCCTGGGGAGAGGCGCCGCTCCAAGGCATCCTCCCAGCCCACGGTGAGATGCCGGCGATGGATGGTACCCCGCTCATCCCACCATCCCAGGGCTCGGTGGGACCGAACCGAGATGCCGAAGAGCGCGGCGCTTTCCGCCACAGACAGATCCAGGAATTCGTCCAGCGTCAGGGCCGGACGAGCCGACGGGGATTCGCCGGGTGTCGGTCCCCGCTGGTAGACCTCACGGATCAACTCACGGATCTTCGCCGGCGAGGCAATGGCCAAATGGATCTCCAGCCCGGTCCGTCGCTCCAGTTCCTCCAAGGGTCCGGCCTTGATGGGAGAGTCCACCACCACCGTGAGGCCGTAGCCGCTACGGGCGATGGGGATCGCCAGGTGGGCTAGCGCCCACTCGGGGGAGACCAGTTCGGCCGCCTCCCGGTCCACGGAGTCGGGGTCCGGGAAGACGTAGGGAAGATCGAACTGGGTGGCGAGCCCGAACTCCACCTCCTCGCTGGTGACCAGTCCAAGCGCCAGAAGCGCCTCGCCGAAATATCCTCCGTGGGTGCGCTGGTACTGGACGGCCGCCTCCTGGTCCGATTCGTCGATGCGCCCGAATCCCCGAAGGACCTGTCCCAGGTTGGGTCGTTCCGTCATCTTGCGATTCCTCCTCAGTCCGCGGCCGGACTGTGCCCGGGCGCCGCAACGCGGTGGGCAAGGCGCCCGGCGATCCACGCTCCCACCTCCTCGGTGGTCTTCCCTCCGCCGAGGTCCGGCGTGGTGATTTCCCCCGCCAGCGCCTCGGTCACCACCTCCTCCATTTGCACACCCACCTCCTCGTGCCCCAGGTACTCCATGAGGAGTCCGACGCACAGGATGGCCGCCATGGGATTGGCCGTCCCGGTTCCGGCGATGTCCGGAGCGGACCCATGCACCGGCTCGAAAAGGGCGTGCTGGCCGGGATGGAGGTTGGCAGAGGGAGCGATTCCCAGCCCCCCGGTGAGGACGGCGGCCAGGTCGCTGAGGATGTCGCCAAAGAGATTCGAGGTGACCACCACCTGGTGGGCATCGGGATTCCGGACCAGATCCATGGCCATGGCGTCCACGTACATGGCCCGGGTCTCCTGCACCGGGAACTCCTCCCCGACCTCCTGGAAGGTCCTGCGCCAGAGGGATCCCACATGGGGCATGGCATTGGCCTTGTCCACCATGGTGACGCGGTCCAGCCCGTGTTCCAAGGCGTATCCGAAGGCGGCACGGATGATCCGCTCCACTCCCTTCCGGGTGTTCAGATCCTCCTGCACCGCCACTTCGTCGGGAGTCCCCTTCTTGAAGCTCCCTCCCATCCCCCCGTATACGCCCTCGGTGTTCTCCCGGAAGACCCTGAGGTCCATGGGCCGCTCTCCCCCTGCCTTCAAGGGGGAAATCGCCGGGTGGAGAAGGCGGCAGGGCCGGTAGTTGACGTAGAGGTCCAGCCGGAACCGCAGTCCCAGCAGGATGTCCCGGGCATGCTCATTGGAGGGGACCCGAGGATCTCCCAGGGCTCCCAGGAGGATGGCATCATAGTCGTCGGCCAGGGACTGGAATTCCCCATCGGTGATGGTGGTCCCCGTGCGAAGGAAGCGGTCCGCCCCCAGGTCCCACTCTTCCCAGGCCAGCGAAGCCACACCGGCGTCCCGGAGCACCTTCAGGACGCGCACGGCCTGGGTCATGACCTCGGATCCCACACCGTCTCCGGGAATCAGGGCGATTCGAGCCATGCTCACCTGGGCTGGAAATGGGCGTTGGGCGGATGGGAACCCTCCCCGGAGGCGCCGCATGCGCCGCGCCAGTATACCGTTGCCGGACAACTGCCGCCACCCCACCTGCCATCGGGTGGAGTCGGATTCAGGGCGGAGACTCGACCAGGATGGTCCCCTCCACACCAACTCCATACCCCTCCACACGAAAGGGATACGACCCCTCAGGGGCCCCTTCCAGGGAGACCACGAAGCGGGCCCCCTCGGTGGCCAGGGGAGGTGATCCCTCCTGGCCCGTGGTCCGGAGGAAATCCTGGGATTCGGGGGTCAGCGCATCAAGGTCGAAGCGAACGGCGTAGACCCTCCGGTCCACGGTCACGAACTGCACCAGATCGCCAGGGCGGACCCGTACCAGGCTGGGCAGGATCCGGGTGTCCTCGCCCCTACCACTCAGGGTCACGCGGTGGATGGGGGTACCCGAAGGAAGTCCCAGCGCCTCCGCCAGCTCCGGATCGGTGGGAGGGGGGGGGTCCCGTAGGCATCCGGCCGCCCCCAGAAGGAGGAGGATCAAGAGGAGCGGGTGGCGCGGGAGGAGAAATCGAGCCGTCCCGCTCCGCCGGATCAGGCCCCCTCCACCTGCGTGCCGCACGAGATACAAAAGGCCCACTCCCACTCCAACGGCTCACCGCACCCTGGACATCCCCGCTCCAGCACATTGACACCGCAGAAGGGACAGAAGTTCAGGGTCGCGCGCACGGGAAGATCCCGGTCACAACCGGGACACTCCTTCGGGGAGGCCACCTTCCCGTCCGCCGAAGTCCCTTTCGCCTGGTGGGCGATCTCCCCCTCCCTGGGATCGGGGGATGGACCGGAACCCCCCGTCGCGGGAACTCGTCTTTCCGGGGCGGAACCAGCCGGCGGGGAACCGACCGGGGCGGAACCAGGCTTCCGCCCTTCCTTGCGCTCTACGTTCTTCGAATCCGCCCTGGCCGGAGGGTCGGCCAGTTCGAAGAGGTGCGGGCCCGCAGGGGAAGCCGAGGGCGTGTCGAGGCTCAGCGCGGGAGGCCCGCTCCGGGAGCCCTCGGATCCCTTAGGGTCCGCGACCTCCTCCGGCGAGGAGGGAGGGGGAGGGACCCGGTCGGAGTTGAGTCGAACCCCCACGGCCGCGAACTCCCGGTAGATCCCGGCGTTGGGATTGGACGACTCCAACTCCCGCCGGATCCGCTGCCGGGCGGGCTCGGACTGGATGGCAAGGTATTCACCCTCCCCCGCCAGCAGGCGAAGGAGCGCATCCTCATAGTCCCCATTCATCGCTACGCCGATCCGGTCCCGGTGGGCGCCGTAGGGAACCAGCTTCTGGTAGATCTCCGCCACGGTGAATTCCCCGGAGAGGTATTCCGGCGAAGTCTGGCGAATCTCATCCACGAGGACCTGGTGGAAACGGCTCAGGATATCCCGATCCAGCGGCATTACGACTCCCGGAAGGCAGGCAGAAGATGAACGGTAGTGGGAGAGAGGGGTGATCCCTCCCGGTGTCATTCCGATGGCTCGTCCGACGCCTCGATGGAGAGGAGCTCCGCCGCAGCCGCGGCCCGGAGGAACCGCTCCGGATCGGAGAAGGGGACATCCACCCCAAACTGCTCATGCCACCCCTCGGCAATCCTCCGCATGTAGTCCACCACCCCCTCGTGACCGAACCCCGCCTCGTCCCGCATCTGGCGAACCACTCCGGTCCAGCTCCCCCGGAACCGTCTCCCGCCGCGGAGACGCACCTCCACCTCCGCCTGACCCTCGGAGTCTTCGTTCTCTGCGGCTACGCCAAAGAGCTCCAGTTGGTTCTCGTCCCGGAGGCGCCAGAGGGGATCCGCCCCCATGACCTGGGCCTCCACCTCGGCCAGGAGCCGCTCCGTGGGGTCGTCCTCCCAGAACTCCAACTCGTCGAGGCGGGTCTGCCAGGGCTCGAGGCGGGGATCCTCCCGACTCCAGCAAAGTACGGAGGTCTTGAGATCCAGCAGGCGATGCAGGGCCAGGGGATCCCAGTGCTCCGGCGGGGGAACCCGCTCGAATTCCCGAAGCGCCCCCTCGCCATCTCCCCGATCGTAGAGGAGGTGGCCCAGGTAGACACGGGCCTCGTAGAGCTCGGGCGCGGCGCGGAGTGCCCGTCGAAGCTGCCGTGCGGCGCCCACCTCGTCTCCCATCCGATGGAGGGCATACCCCACACAGGCCACCGCATCGGCGCAGTCGGGGCGAGCGGCGGCCAGCCGGGTGAAGATGTCCCGGGCCCTGGGATAGAGTCCCTCCCGGTAGAGCGCCCGGCCCATGGTGAGCATGAGTTCGACATCGTCCTCGAACCCCATCCCCTCCACGGTCCGAAAGAGCCGAAGAGCCTGTTCGGTGGCGCCCAGCCGGAGGAGCACCTCCCCCATTCCCACCATGCCATCCTCGTGCCCCGGATCCAGCCCCAGGGCGCGATCGAAGGCAGCCCGGGCCCAGGCGAACTCCTCCCGGGCAAGGCGCGCGTAGCCCAGGCCAACGTAGAGATCCACGGCGTTGGGATACAGCGCGAGGCCCTCTTTCAACGTCTCGAGGGCCCCGTCATAATCCCCTTCATTGTAGAGATGGTGAGCCCGCTCGTCGTATTCCTCGGAGCTCCAGAAGCGGTCGGTCATTCGGGTTCGATCCCGGGGTGGGGTGGGGCGGGTACCGGGGCGCAGCCGGCCGAAGACTCATGGAATCTATGGTGCCGAAGGGGCGTGGGCCACCCCGTTTTCGGATACGACCCGGGGGCGGAGGGGCGCGGTCCGCATTGGAACCGCGCCCCCCCCGCCCCCGGGGTCCCTGATGCCACCGATCTCCGATGGCGAGTCGGATTCGCCTCAGGCGTCGCCTGCGCCGGCTCCCACCGTCTCGCCCTGCGGCTCCACCGGAGCGCTGGCATCCGCGTCCACCTTCACCTCGACCTCGACCTCCGCCTCGTCGGAAGAGGATCCGGGCCGCCCATGCGGAATGGCGGGCCGGCAGAACCGCATGCCGAGAGTGTAGAGATCGCGGAGGTCCGACTCACCCAGATCCGGGTAGCGCTCCCCCAGATACTCCATGGTCTCGTCCATCCACACCTTCTGGTCCTCCTCGGCTGCCTCCAGGACGCCGCATCGGTTGATGTGGCTGAACAGCTCGTCCCGGGCGCGGTCCTTCAGCTTGTTCCTATCGGTCATGTAGCCTCCATTCTATCGTTCACGTGCCGCGGGCCGGAAGGGAAATTCCGGAACGGAACGCGGGGAAGAAAAAGATCGGTAGCATTTTATCTTAACGGTTTCCAGGTCATCCATGCAAACGAGATCCACCTTGCATCCCGCCCGCCTCGAGGTCCTCCGCCAACTCTTCACCGCCGTCGCCGAGGAGATGGGCGGCAGTCTCAGACGGGCCGCCTACTCGCCCAACATCAAGGAACGGCGCGACTACTCATGCGCCGTCTTCCATCCGGAGGGGCCTCCGGTGGCCATGGGCGACCACATGCCCGTGCACCTGGGGGCCATGCCCATGAGTGTGGATGCGGTCCTCCGGGCGATCCCGGAGTTGGCGCCAGGGGACGTGGCGGTGGTCAACGACCCCTTCCACGGAGGGACCCACCTACCTGATCTGACACTGGTGGCCCCGGTTTCGTTGGAGCCGGGCGGCCACCGCCTGGGGTACGTGGCCGCCCGGGCCCACCACTCCGATGTGGGGGGAATGAGCCCGGGGTCCATGCCCCTCTCCCGGGAGATCTTCCAGGAGGGACTCCGCATCCCCCCCGTGCGCCTCCTCCGGAACGGAGCCCGGGTGGAGGAGGTGTGGAGCCTCCTTTTGGCCAACGTGCGTACGCCCCGGGAGCGCGAGGGAGATCTGGACGCCCAGATCGGTGCCCTCCATACCGGAGCCCGACGCCTCCGGGAGATGGCGGAGCGACGAGGCCCCGCTGTCCTCCGGGAGGAAATGGAAGCGCTCCTGGACTACGCGGACCGCCTCCTCGCCCGGGGTGTCGCCCTCATTCCCGATGGACGGTATACAGCCGAGGACCACATGGAGGACGACGGCGCCGGGAACGGCCCGCTCCGAATCCAGGCGGCGGTGGAGATCCGGGGAGAGGAGGTTCACGTCGACTTCCAGGGAACTGCCGGTCAGACCGCCGGGGGAATCAACGCTGTGGCCGCCATCACCCACTCTGCCGTTCGATACGTGGTACGCTGCGTGGTGGAGGATCTCCTGGCCACCCCGATTCCTGCAGGCGGAGGGCGCATGGCTCCCCTCTCGGTCACGGCACCGGAGGGCTCCCTGGTGAACGCCCTCCCCCCGGCCGGGGTGGCCGCAGGGAATGTGGAGACGAGCCAGCGGATCACCGACGTGGTCCTCCGGGCCTTCGCCCTGGCGCTCCCCAATCGGATGCCGGGGCTCTCCCAGGGGACGATGAACAACGTGGCGGTGGGAGGAATCGACCCCCGTTCGGGCACTCCCTTCACCTACTACGAGACCGCCGGGGGAGGGATGGGTGCAGGCCCGACCCGACCGGGCCTCTCCGGGGTGCATGTCCACATGTCGAACACCCTGAACACCCCGGTGGAAGCGCTGGAACACGCATACCCTTTCCGGGTCGAGCGGTACCAGTTGCGCAGGGGCTCAGGGGGACGGGGCCGGCACGCCGGAGGCGAAGGGCTCCGGCGGGACCTGAGGTTCCTGGGGGAGGCCGAGGTCACCGTCCTGGCAGAACGCCGGCTCCAGGGTCCGGAAGGAGCCCAGGGGGGAAACGCCGGAGGTCGTGGGGAGACGGTCCTCATTCGGGAGGGCCAGGAGAAATCGCTTCCGGGAAAGGTTACCTTCCGAGCGCTCCCGGGGGATGTCCTGAGCCTTCGCACCCCAGGCGGAGGAGGGTGGGGTCCTCCGGCTCCACCGGATCCCCCCAAATGACTTGTCCCGAATCCACGTCCCATTTCACCCGCCCCATCCAAGGAGAACCGTTCCCCGATGTACATACAGCTCGCTCTCGTTTGTGACGATGCCCGCATGCGCCCGGATGGGAAGATGGACGTGGAGGGTGTATTCAACGATCTCGCCGCCCCGGGCTTCCCAGCCAAGCAGGAGCGTATGGTCCTGGTGACCACCATCGAATGGGACCGGGGGGAGGAGGGCCGGAACAAGTTCAAGGTGGACCTGATGGGCCCTGATGGTCGTCCCTCCCTCACCGTGGACGGGGAGACGGAGGTGGACCGGCGCCCTGCCGATCGGCCGCCACCCCGGACCCGTCTGATCATGCCGCTGGAGAATGTGGTCTTCCCCCGGGCGGGGAAGTACACCTTCGAGGTGCGGGTGAAGGGGAAGAAGCTCCGCGGCCCGTCCATCTTCGTCATGGAGGTGGATGCCGGGGCGGCGATGGAGCTACCGCCGACGCCCCCCGCGGGAGGAGACGACTCCGGGGAAGGGAGGAACGCCGAAGACGGGAACGACATCGGGGAGTGAGCCGCGGATCGGCCCGCCGCCCAGGCCGGGAGCCCGCTTCAACGGAGCGACACCGGCAGGGATCAGTCCCTGCTGCCGGGTCCGTCCATCCCCGACCGGCCCTGTTCCCTGCGGACGGCCGCCGCCGAGAAGGGTCGAAGGAGACGGCCATCGGAGACACTCGTCAGGTGCAGCGAGAGGGATCCGACGACGGGTACCCTGGAGCGCATCTGCACCAGGAGGCGGCGGTCATCGTCGGAGAAGTGGATCTCCGCCTCGCCACCCTCGCCGAAGAGACCCCGGGTCTGTATGACAGGCTGCACCACGATGGTGTTGAAGGTCCCTGCGGGGACCTCGATGCGATCTCTTCGCACCACCTTCACGACGACCGGATTCCCGCGCTCCTGGAAGTACCGGTCCAGTGTGTAGGTCTCGCCCACCACCAGGGGGAGGGACCGGACGTAGTAGACGAAGGAGATGTCGTCCAGGGGCAGGTCGGTGGGAAGGTCTCCCTTCTCATCCACGTCCGCCCGCTCCCACCGGCGTTCCTCGGGGAAGAACTCGAACTGCCGGAAGCGCTTGGTCCGGACTTCGTTCTGATCCTGGATGAACCTCCGTGAGGTGAGCTTCTCCACGTCGATCCACGACTGGAGGAGGTTGTTCACCCGGGCCAGGGGAACGCCTCCGCTCACCCCCATGGAGACATGGTAGGTCCGGTGGCCCCGGACGAGGTCCATGGCATGCACCTCCATGTGCCCTTCCCCGACGGAAAACCGCCCCAGGCGGACCTGGTATTCCATGCGTTCGCCGGGTCCGAAAGGCACCGCCACGGGATCCCCACCCACCCGCTGGGCCCAGGGTGCCGCCGGTTCCTGGGCCACCGTCTCCAGGGAAGCGGGGCCCAACAGGAGCGCCGCCAGGAAAAAGGCCCGCGAAAGGGATCGGATCATGGTTCCTCCTCGGCGGCGGGCCACTCCAGGCGGCCCCGGAGGGGAAGGAGGCTCCGGAGCTCCTGGACGGGTCGGAACCGGGAGCCCCGTAAGCGATGGTCCAGTCGGAGGCGTACCGGGGATTCCTCGACCCGACGAGCATGGGGGACAGTGAGGGAGAGGAGTTCCAGGTTGGTGGCCCACCCTCCCCCTTGGGCCGGGGATTGGGCCGGAGAGAGGACCTCCTCCTCCTCCCGGAAGGCCTTCTTCAGCACCACGATCCGGTAGGCCCGAAATCCGGAGAGGGGATCGGAGACCGGTGCGCCACGCATGTCCCGCCCAAGCAGCACCCCCGCCAGCCAACGGGACACCCTGACCGGAGTGGGAAGGATCTCTCCCCCGGGGGACCGCGCACCAACCACCAGGTCGGCACCCCCCTCGATGGCCTTGACCATGGGAACCAGATCCTCGGGGGTCTCCGTGAAATCGGCCTGGATGGTCAGGGCCACGTCCCGCTTGGGATATCTGGTGTGACGAGTAGCCTCCCGAAGGAGTCGCTCCAGGGCTGCGCCATACCCGAGCCTCACCTCGCTTCGGGTCAGCCGAAGGGGCAGGACCCGTCGATACCGCTCCAGGACCTCCGGAGTCCCATCGGTAGAGGCATCATCCAGGACCAGGACCTCGTAGTCCCGGCCGAACTCGGCCATGACCTTCCGGATCTTCCAGAGGAGGACCCCGATGGTCTTCTCCTCATTGTGGACCGGAATGGTGATGAAGATCAAGGAGGGGCTCCTCAGTGGGGGTCTGGAGTTCCGTCCCCAGGCTCTGGCGAGGAATCGCCGCCGGGGTCCGGCCCCCGGCGGAGGCCGAGGTCCTGGTCTGTGGTACCGGATGGTCCCGGGGACAGTTCCTCCCGAGGCGGAGCCGCTTTCTCCGACGCCTCGGCTTCCGGTCGTGTCTTCCATCGCTTGTGAGGCCAGAAGTACTGGCTGGGGGCGGCCCGGATCTCCTCCTCCAGGGTCGCCAGGTAGGAGCGGAGGAAGGCGTGGTCGTCGGCCTCCACATTCCCGGTATCGGGGAGTTCCAGGGGGATGAAACGGAGGTGGTATCGGGCCCTGGGCCCCGGAAGGCAACGGACGCTGGCCATGACGCACCGGGCCCCGGTGCGTCGGGCCAGGGTCGCCGGGCCCCGGGTGGTGGCCGCCGGCGCCCCGAAGAAGTCCACGAAGAGGCCCCCGCGAATGACGTTCTGGTCCGCCACCAACGCCACCGCCCGAGGCTCTCGGAGAGCCCTGAGGATGGGCCGCACCCCCTCGTCCCGGTAGATGACCCGCATCCCGAGGCGCTCCCGGGTGGCCCGGAGGCGTCGGTCGAAGAGGGGATTGGACTGGCGACGCCCCACCACGTCCAGGGGAACGTCCCGGACCGCCACCGCCGATCCCCCGATCTCCCAGTTCCCGAAGTGGCCGGCGAGGATGATGACCCCTCGGTCCCGGGCAAGGGCATCCCGGATCATCTCCAGGCCCTCGACCTCGGTGCGTTCCCACACCTCCCGGGGCCCGAGGTTCGCCATTCGGAGAAGAGCCACTCCCTCCCGGCCGATGTGGGCAAAGGCGGCCGCGGCGGTTCGTCGCCGCCAGGTCTCGGACCCCTCGGGAAAGGCCCGGGCCAGGTTCTCCATGACGACCCTGTGCCGGATCCGCAACACCACTCCCGCCAACCAGCCCAGTCCCGATCCCATGGCCAGGGCGATCCTCTCCGGAAGGACCCGGATCCACAGCCCGATGCCTCCCATGAGGAGGGCCTCCACCCGATGGCCCAGCGTGATCTTCCGATCCTTCATGCCGGAGGGCGGGTAGAGGCCGGGACCGGAAACGGGTCGGTCTCATCCGGGGATCCGTTGCCGTTGCCGGAGTCGCTCCCTGGGGCGCTTCCTGCTTCGCTTTCCGTGCCGCGGTCGGACGCGAACTGTAGCTGGTGAAGGCGGCGGTAGAGACCACCCTCCGCCAGGAGTTCGGCGTGCTTCCCCTCCTGCACCAGCCGTCCCGCGTCCATCACCAGGATCCGATCGGCCTTCTGTACGGTGGAGAGGCGGTGGGCGATGACAAATACCGTCCGCCCCGACAGCAGACGTTCAATGGCCTCCTGCACCAGCCGCTCCGACTCCGAGTCCAACGCCGAGGTGGCCTCGTCCAGGATGAGAATCGGGGGATCCCGGAGAATGGCGCGAGCGATGGCGATCCGCTGCCTCTGGCCACCGGAGAGCTGGGTCCCCCGCTCCCCCACCACCGTATCGTAGCCGTGGGGAAGGCGCTGGATGAATTCGTCGGCATGGGCCGCCTGTGCCGCCTGGCGGATGGCCTCGTCATCCACCCGGTCCTCCATCCCGTAGGCGATGTTGGAGCGCACCGTGTCGTGGAAGAGCACCGTGTCCTGGGAGACAATCCCCAGTTGGTCCCGCACCGAGGTGATGGAAAACTCCTGGATGTCCGTCCCATCCACCAGGATCCGGCCGGCTGTGGGCTCGTAGAACCGACCCAGGAGGTCCACGAGGGTGGTCTTCCCCGCCCCGCTGGGCCCCACCAGCGCCGTTACCGAACCGGCCTGGGCCTGGAAAGAGATATCCCGGAGCACCGGCTCCCCGGGACGATAGGCGAAGGAGACGTCCTGGAAGGCAATGGCCTCCCGGACCCCGGGGAAGGGGCGCACGTTCGGCCCGTCCCTGATCTCCACCGGGGCGTCCAGGAACTCGAAGATGCGCTCCGCCGCCACCATCCCGGGCTGGATGATGGCCGGCAGCTTCCCAAGATACTTCACCGGGGAGTAGAGCTTCATCGAGAGGGCCAGGAAGCCGATGAACTCCTCGCCGGAGATCTCGCCCCCGGTGAGAACCAGCCGTGTCCCGTACCAGAGGATGACCACCGTCCCCAGGGCCCCCACCATCTCGGTGATGGGATGGGAGAGAACCCGGAAGCGTTCGGTCCGAATGAATGCCTTGAAATAGTCCCAGGTGATGCGCTGGAAGCGGTTCCGTTCATGCACCTCCGCTGCCGAGGACTTCACCAGCCGGATCCCGGAAAGGGTCTCCTGGATGTGGCTGTTCACCTCTCCCGCCAGGTTCAGGATCGTCCGGTCACCCCGCCGCACCCTCCGCAGGAGGGGTCCCCAGATGGCGAAGATCCCCGGAAGAACCACCACAGATGCCAGGGTCAGCTTCCAGGAGATGAGAAGCATGAGGGTGAGGGCCGCCATCAACTCGAAGACCGAGGAGAGGATCCGGGCCAGCTCCTTCGTCACCAGGGTGCGAAGCTGCTCCACGTCGTGGGTGAGGCGGGAGATGATCTGCCCCACCCGGGTGCGGCCGAAGAAGGTGAGGTCCAGATCCACCAGGTGCCGGTAGGCCTCATTCCGGAGGTCCCGGGTCACCGCCTGCTCGATCCAGGCCACCAGGTAGTTCCTCAGGAAGTCGAAGACGTTCTTGACGAGGAAGACCGCCAGGAGGAAGAGGATGATGCCCTGCATGGCCTCTGCCGGGGGGGCGCCCAGGTCCACGAACCTCCCCAGGGTCCCGTCCATGAGGCGGTCCAGGAGGTCGGCCTCCACAGGGGCGACCTCCTGCGGCGGGCCGGCGCGGAC
>SL_3KL_010_SEDDRAFT_10001837_pt1 | contig 19403 bp, 15 predicted proteins | sample SodLakKL_010_SED_2_FD_10381 | JGI IMG/M metagenome (IMG submission 10381) | reverse complement strand
CATTACCTCAACAATGCTTACGGCCTCTCCGCCTCTTCTTTTACTTTCATCTGCAGCCTCCATAAAGGCAAATATCTCTATGGTTTCATCAGCACTTACCGGAGGAATGCCGGTTTTGAAGAATTTAATCACTTCATTCATTATCGGTCCGTACCCTTCATACGGACCAATCTCATGAACTCCGGTTTCTCCGAATGCAGTACCTCCAAAACCAATTCTACCCGTTCTTCCGCCCCTGAATGTTCCCAGGCGTCCGTCACTCCATGTTCCCACAACAACGTCTGTATCAGCCTGATGCACCCTGACAACCTCCCTGCAGCCGGTTCCCATTACCGTAAAAAGTGTTTCAACCCCATGAACCCCGTACCAGAAAAGATCAGGGTGAGATGGTTCAATATGGGCAGGGCTGAATGTGTGGGCTCCAACTATCCTGCCGACAAGTTCGCCGTTTCTTAAGGAATATGCATTTTTTGACCACCTGAGTGATGATGAAGAAAATACAGGAACCTTATAGCGCTCTGCAGCTTGATAAATGGCAATGGCATCTTTGAGAGAGCCAGCCACAGGTTTATCAATAAATGTTCTCTTACCGGTACTGAAAACCTCAAGGGCCTGTTCAAGATGGAGATTGCCGTCATTAGTCTCAAGAAGAATCACGTCTACCATATCAAGCAGGCTTTGTATCGAGTCGGTGATAACCACACCCATAGCCTTTATCTCTTCTGTGTACCCGGGTATCCTGCTGTAACTGGACTCTATGGTTCTGCTTCCATAAGGGAAAGCTGCCGTTACCCTGAATCCTTTCATGGCAATATCTTCAGGATTATTGATGATCCTGGTAAATGCAATACTGTGGGAGGTATCAAGACCAATAATGCCAATTTTCACATCCTGATTTTCACCTGTATCTGCCCTGGAAAGTATCTCCGGGGCAAAACCCAGTCCCAGACCTGCAGCAACAGATCTTTTAATAAAGCTTCGACGGTTTGATTTATTTCCCATCACAATTAAATTAAGGTTTAAACCCTGTTAAGTATTGATATTTAATGACTTTACAACACCCGCATTAACGCCGTACCTACTTGAACCGGCAACTGTTTTGAAGATTGAACCGTTTAATCAAACGACAGGTTCCCATCCGGGTTCATATTCCCTTGACCAGTATTTCATTGCCTCAGTATCATTTATAATACTGCCATCAAGAGGATTGCAGATTATTGACCGGCCCACCCTGTGGGCAATATTTCCCAAATGGCAAAGCAATACACTTTTATTCGAGTCGCTGAAATCAGACACAGGCTTTTTACCTGTTCTTACTGCATCTGCAAAGTCAAGAATATGGTCTGCATCCATATCGAAACCCGGTCCTGTAAGATCTACCTTACCCTCCCGTCCGGTTGAATACCTCTTAATCTCATTGTTATCGTTGTCATACACTATATATTCATTGTTGCTAACAACCATAGTCCCTTTTTCACTGTGGAAAGAAACCGCCGCACCAAGGCCCTCAACAGGCCTTCTGTTGCAGCTCCTGCCTTCCCACATTATGGTTTTGTTTTCAGCAAAGTCATATGCCACAACCTGTGTATCGGGTGTCTCCCAGTCATCGTTATAGGCATATCGTCCCCCATGCGAACTTACCTTTACCGGGTAGTCCACACCAAGGCCAAGCCGGGCCAGGTCAATAAAGTGAGTACCGTTGTTGAGTAGTTCTCCGGTACCCCAGTGCCAGAACCAATGCCAGTTGTAGTGTACCAGGTTGTCTTTGAAGGCGCGCCTTGGCGCAGGTCCCTGCCAGAGNTCAAAGGAGAATCCGCGTGGTACGGGGGCCTCATTGCCAATCCCTATTGGCGGTCTGTTTGCACCATACCAGGTCCTTGCATAATGAGGTTCACCTATAATTCCCGACCTGATTTCATTCAGTGCTTCAATCACATTTGGCCAGGATCTTCTCTGGTTACCCATCTGGACAACCTTTCCGTATTTCCGTGCAGCTTCAGCCACAAGCTCTCCTTCACGGGGATTATGGCTGCCCGGCTTTTCAATATAGACATGCTTTCCTGCCTGCAGCGCCATTATCGCAGCGGGAGCATGCCAGTGGTCGGGCATTGCTATCACAACGGCATCAACAAACGGCTCATCCAGGATCGTCCTGAAATCCCTGATAATCTTTGGCTCTGACGACTGACCGGCTTCCATGACAGCATTATATCCTTTCAAAGCTGCACTGTCATCAACATCGCAGATAAACAATACCTCAACTCCGGGAGTGCGGGCAAATCCTCCTGCAAGTGCAGCTCCCCTGGAATTTGTTCCTATTACGGCAACCCGTATAGTATCATTTGCAGCAACCCTTTTTGAGGCTGAAAAACCGTAACTGCCCATCAGGCCAATTCCTGCAGCCGATAAAGCAGCCTTTTTAACGAACTCACGGCGATCATAATATATGCTCATAACTTAAAGTTTAGATTATTACTATTCCGCTGAAACGGATTATAAAATCCGGAGATAGTCTTATATGAACCAACATTATTAGTTGTCTCAAATTTCAGGTGCAAAAGCCCAAATTAATTTATTATTGGCAATACATCGGGACTAAAATACTATTAAGTAAGAAAAATTGCGATACATGAGCAAGTAAATAATTGAAGCAACAATATATAATAAAAAATATTCAGGATGAACCATCCTTGAAAATATTTTGAAAAAAAATGATAGATATGCAGCAAAATGGATTGCTTAATATATCCGGGAGAAATATCTTTTCTTAAGTACAAAAAAACTTATAACTACGCTTCCCTTATAAATCTCTCTGTGTTCCAATGATGCCAGAGCTTTGACAGGACCACGGATGCCGGGTGTTCCCGGGCTATTGCGGATAGCTCTCCTTTTCTTGATATATGCCGGGATAAGTCCGAAAAACGACCAATGTGCCCTTAAGACAGCCTGGGCATTGCTTAATGAGAATGATGAAAGGAACTTCAATATTGAAAGCCAGTCAAAAAACAGGCGAACCAAAAGCAAAAACAACTTACCGGAAGGAAGATTTTTCAGAAGCATCAGAAGGCTGTTGCGGAAATTCAGGAAAGTCTTTTTCGGGTTCTCCTTAGGTAGTGTCCCGCCACCAATATGATAAACTACTGACAAGGGTGAGACCATGATCTTTTTACCTCTGTTCTTCCATCGCCAGCAAAGATCTATCTCCTCCATATGTGCAAAAAATGTCTCATCAAATCCCCCCTCCGCGTGCCAGTCGCCGCCCCTCACCATCATACATGCTCCCGTTGCCCAGAAAACCTCCCTCTCGTCGTTATACTGGTTTTCATCCTTTTCAATCGCATCAAACACTCTTCCCCTGCAAAAAGGATACCCCAGAAAATCAATAAAACCTCCGGAAGCACCGGCGTGTTCAAAATATTCTCTGCGGTTCACATCCCTTATTTTGGGCATGCAGGCCGCAATTGACGTGTCACTCTCCATTGTTCTGAGCAATGGCTGAGTCCATCCCGGTGTAACTTCCATATCTGAGTTCAGAAGAATATAGAATTTGGCATTTATTTCATCTATAGCAATATTATATCCGCCAGCAAATCCATAGTTGCGATCCAGCTCCAATAGCCTGACAGAAGAAAACTGCTCTCTTAGAAATTCTGCAGATCCGTCAGTTGATCCGTTATCGGCTACCCATATCTCTGTATCATCAGCCGGAGTATAATTAATTACCGATGGCAGAAACCTCCTCAGGAAATCTATCCCGTTCCAGTTCAATATGACAACAGCCAGTCTGATCATCGATGCATGTCAGATTTATGCTTCCATCTCTTATGAGACCACAGCCAGTATGCGGGATGGTTCCTTATCTGCTGTTCAAGAAGTCTTGTGTGCGACTCGGTTATTTCGTAATCGGAGGTTGATCTCGGATTTTCAGTTACAGGAATAATCTCAACCTCGTAAAATCCTCTCTTAATTTTATTCATCGAGAAAAATACAACCGCCTGATCCAGGCGCCTGGCAATCTTCTCTGCACCCAAAAGTACGGGTGTGTCCTGGTTCAGGAATTTTGTCCAGTACCTGATGTGCTCCCTGAGTGGTCTCTGATCGCCAAGAAAATATGTAATGGTTGGAATGTCTTTGTTGCAATAATCAATCATGGCAGGCAGGCAACGATTTGCAGCTATTGCCGTTATGCCAAATTTCTCCCTCAGATTCTTGATATAACGGTCGAACCAGATATTTTTTAAAGGTTTGTAAACGGCCAGAACCTTCATTTCCGTATACAAAGGGAGCCCTGACAACCACTCCCAATTGCCGTAATGCCCAAATATGGAAATTACACCTTTCCTGGTTTTGTAATACTTATCAAGCACTTCGGGATTTTTCCATATACATCTCCTGCCAAATTCCTCCTTACTCATATTGGCTATCGCAAACGACTCTATGAATGAATCAGATAAATGCCGGTAAAAGGCTCTGGCTATTGAGCGAATCTCTCTATCGGACTTATCAGGAAAAGAGTTCCGGAGGTTTTTCAGAACCACCGCTTTTCTGTAGCCGGGGAAGTAAAAAAGGAGAAAAAAGAACAGGTCAGATAGCACATATAATACCGGTAAGGGTAACCTTAGGAATGGCCATGATAATAAATAGAAGGCTTGAAAACCCGAAAACCTTAAAAATGACCTGAATCTATCCATAAGAGGGCAAAAATAATATTTTAACTCTCAAAAATCATAAGTATCAACCGGTATTGCTTCATCAGGACAACCTTAACCACAGACAGACCTCCTAAACACCAACCAGCCAACATTGTTTGATGTTTGAATATTCAGGACCGCTTTAGTTTCCAGCGCCGGTGCGACCAGAGCCAGTGTTCGGGCTGTTCCCTGATCTGGTATTCAAGCATTGAAACATGTGCTTTTGTAATCTCCTGATCATTAACATCTGAAGTGCTGTCAAACAGCGGGATAAAATCAAACTCGTAATAGCCTCGTTTAACTTTCTTCATTTTAAAAAATACCACGGCCATATCCATCTTCTTTGCAATGCGTTCAACACCGGGGTATACGGCTGTATCCTGGTTAAGAAATTCCACCCAGAGCATTGAATTCCCTTGTGCCGGTGCCTGGTCGGATATAAAAGCAGTTATCGAAGGAATGCCCTGCTTTTTATACTCATATATCTTTCTTATAGCAGCCTGCATCGGTACAAGATCGGCGCCAAACCGTGAGCGCATTTCCAGCATGAAATTATCGAAAACTTTATTAGTTAAGGGCTTGTATATAGTAATACATTTATAGGGAGTTATAAGCGGAAACCCGCACATCCATTCCCAGTTGCAGTAATGTCCCAAAACGGCGGCCACATCCTTACCGCGATCATAATACTCCTGAATCAGCTCAGGATTGTTATATTTAACCCTCTTTTTTATCTCCTGTTCATCCATACCTGTCTGGTGAACAGTTTCTATAACCAGATCGCAGAGATTGCGGTAAAACTTCTTTGCTGTATTTCTTACTTCACGTGTACTCTTTTCCGGGAACGAGTTTCTGATATTTATAAAAACCACATGTCTTCTGTAACGGATAATATAGAATACCAGAACATACATCAGATCTGATATAATATACAGCAACCTCAGTGGCAGTATACCGATTATTCTTATTATCGAATAAGCTATCCGGTAAAAAAAGTCCTTCATTAATTCTGATAGAGGAATTGACCTGTTTTCACTTCATAAATTGTTTCACACGTGCCAGAAACTCCTCATATATTAATGCATTTGCAGCAACCAGCTCACCACCAAACAGAAACCGGTCTTTTCCGCTGAAATCACCCAACTTTCCTCCGGCCTGTTTTACTATTATTGCTCCGGCAGCCACATCCCACGGATGCAGACCGTATTCATAAAATGCATCAAACCTTCCGCAGGCTACATAAGCCAGATCAACCGCGGCTGATCCCAGCCGCCGCAGTCCATGCGAATTCTCCATAAAAAACCTGAAAGAATCAAGGAAGGGGCTCATCTGGCTGAAATCGGTATAGGGAAAACCTGTTGCTATCAGTGAATCTTTGACATGGGCTTTTCCACTAACCCTTATCTCCTTCCCGTTCAGATATGCCGGGGACTCCTGCCATGCATAAAAACACTCATCAAGATTTATCTCGTAAACTACACCTAGAATTAACCTGTTTCCTTCAGCCAGTGCAATACTTATTGAGAACGGAGGCAACCCGTGAATGAAGTTTGTTGTTCCGTCAAGAGGGTCAATTATCCAGTTCATACCCTCATTGTTTCTAAGCCCCGTACCTTCTTCTGCAATAAAACCTGCATCCGGCAATAAACTTTCCAGCGCCTTTACAATTTTTTCCTCAGCCTGCTTGTCCACATATGAGACGTAGTCATGCAAACCTTTTGATTCGACCATTCCGGAAGAAAAGGATTGACTCTCTTTCCGGATATAATTTCCGGTCTCTTTAGCGATACCGGTAACATTATTGCATAATTCCTGAATGTCCATAACTTTAAAATTACAATTTATTTTCCGGTTATCACTCCTTTCATCACACTATCTTCTCCCGGTCCAATCAGCTCAACAGTCACCAGTTGATTAATCAGGTCCTGGTCAGCCGGTACTTCAACCCTGATATAATTACCGGTAAACCCGTGCATCCGGCCCTTTTTACTTATCGCCTCGAACAACACCCTGTGCTTCTGTCCTGTTGATTTATCATGAAAATCCCGAAGCTTTGTCTCAGCCAGCTGATGAAGCATTTTACTCCTTCGTTCTTTTACGTCTGGAGAAACCTTATCCGGCATTGCCGATGCCCTTGTATTTGCCCTGTCAGAGTAGGAAAAAACATGCAAAAAAGAGACCGGCATATTTTCTATAAACTCATATGTTTCAGTGAAATCTGATTCATTCTCTCCCGGGAATCCGGTAATAACATCTGCTCCTATTCCTGCTCCGGGTATCTTTTCATTTATTCTCCTTACCCTGTCAGCAAAAAGTGCCCTGTCATACTTCCTGTTCATCTTTTCCAGTATCCGGTCGCATCCGGATTGCAGGGGGAGATGAAAATGAGGTGCAAATCTGTCGCTTACCGCTACAAAGTCAATTATCTCATCACTTAAAAGATCCGGTTCAACAGACGAAATTCTGTATCTTTCCATGGCCTTATGATTTTCCAGCTTACGGAGTAAAGTCAAAAGGTCGCCGTCCCCCTTCTTTCCGAAGTCACCAATATTTACCCCTGTAAGAACAACCTCCTTAACCCCGGTGGCGGCAATATCCTTTGCCTGTTTCAATATTTCATCAATTGTGGCGCTCCTGCTTTTTCCCCTTGCCAGCGGTATGGTGCAGTATGAACAGAAATAATCACAACCATCCTGGATCTTCAGGAATGACCGGGTTCTTTCCGACACGGACCAGGAAGAGGCAAACCCCTTCTCCTCCCTGATCTCACAAGAGTAGACGGAAGGTTGGCCGCTTTTTACAAAATCACCGGCATAATCGAATATCCTGAATTTCTCGTTAGAGCCAAGAACAAGGTCAACTCCCGGCATCTTAGCTATTTCATCGGCCTTGAGCTGTGAATAACAACCGACAACCGTTATAAATGCGCCGGGCGATGATCTGGCTGCCTTGCTGATAATATTTCTGCACTTCTTATCAGCGCTGGCGGTTACGGTACATGTATTAATCACTACAACATCAGCAGTGCTTCCAAAGTCAACTTTCTGATACCCTTTCTGAGTAAACAGCCGCTCGATGGTAGAAGTTTCGGCGAAGTTAAGCTTGCATCCAAGTGTGTAAAAGGAAACCCTCCCCTGCGTTTCATTCATTGCATTATTATGATAAAGAATCAACCAAAGACCCCTCGCGGTATAAATTATATAATTGATGAACTATACCATCCGAAACCCCTATCTTGGGTACAATTATTTTTTTTGCCCTGGTCCATTTCATTATCTTAAGAAACAGCTCCGTAGCAGGTATTATAACATCAGCACGGTCGGGGTTGAATCCAAGATCTTTGATNCGCTCATTTATNGTGAANGAATCTATNAAGTTGTAAATATCCTTCAGTTGCTTTATAGTAAGNGGAACCCCTTCTTTCTTTCCGGAAAGGCGGAATACCTTGTTAATATTTCCNCCCGAACCAATAAGTTCAATGGGTTTATACTTTNCTGCAATCTCCTTNAGNTANAACTTCATCCTGAGATACTCGCTCCTGGTAACCTCCCCGTTTTGAAACCGGATAGTTCCGATATTNAAGGATCCTGAGGAGACTACCTTCTTGTTNGCAAACAGNGTNATTTCAGTACTTCCGCCTCCAACATCCACATACAGGTAGGACCTCTCCTTGTTTATCATCTCAACTATTCTGTTGGAGTAAACAAGCTCTGCCTCCTGTTGTCCGTTAATAATATCAATTGTAACCCCGGTCCGGTCTTTTATATATTCAACTATGAGGGCTGAATTGGCGGCTTCTCTCATGGCAGATGTAGCACAAGCCCTGTAACTTACAACATCCTGAACAATCATAAGGTGCTTGAATGCAGATATTGAATGCATCAGTTTCTCAATTTTCTCCTGCCTGATGATTCCTTCATCATAAAAAGCATCTTCTCCCAGCCGCACAGGCATTCTTATAAGCTCAGACTTCCTGAATATTACCTCTTCCCCGTCTTCAATTACGTTCATAAACAAGAGCCTCACGGCATTTGAACCTATGTCTATTGCTGCAAATTTTAGTAACTTCAAACCTCAATAATTTTAATTTACAGATTTCTTTTTCAGATATTTATAAAACTCCATTTGTGATCTTACCTGGGGCTTACCGGTCTCCCTCCTGTACCGGTTGGTCTGCTCACGGTCAAGAATTCTAGCCTTTACATTATCTTTCCACTGAAGCTCAATCTGGGTTCGAAGTTCTTCCTGAAGGTCCTTGTCAAAAACAGGACATGTAACCTCTATCCTGTGATCTAGATTTCTCGACATCCAGTCGGCCGATGAGATAAAAAACAAGTTCCTGTCATTATTGCAGAAGACAAAAATTCTTGAATGCTCAAGGAATGTATCAACAATACTTATCCCCTCAATATTTTCACTCATTCCCGGTTCACCCGGTATAATAGAACAAATACCCCTTACTATCAGTCTTATTTTCACACCCGCATTGCTTGCCTGGTATAATTTCTTGATCATATCCTTGTCCACCAGGCTGTTTGTCTTGATAATGATCCACGCTTCCCTGCCAATCTCTTTGTTTTTTATCTCGTTATCAATCAGATTTATCAACCGTCGGCGGGCATAATTGGGTGATAGCAGCAGGGATTTATAGGTGAAATTCTTAAAAGTGTTATCAAAGAAAAGGAATACCTTTTTGACTTCAGATGAGATCCGCATATCCTTTGTCAGAAGTGTTGTGTCAGAATAAACCTCTGCATTCCCCTCGTGAAAATTGCCCGTACTGATACCCGCATAATTAACTAAAGTCCTGCCTTCCCGCCGGCTAACCAGAACCAGTTTGCAATGCACCTTCAGCCCCCGAATCCCGAACAATACCCTGACACCTACCTCCTCCATCTTCCGCGACCAGTGTATATTGGCCTTTTCGTCAAACCTGGCCTGCAGCTCAATTATGACTGTCACCTGTTTACCGTTTCTGGCTGCGTTAATCAGCGCATTAATAACTTTTGAATTTTTTGCTACCCTGTATAGCGTGATCTTTATGGCCACAACTTTAGGATCAATGGCAGCTTCACGCAGCCAGTTAATAAAATCCATAAATCTCTGGTAAGGGCAGTGGAGCAGCAGATCTCTTTCGGATATCACATCAAAAATACTGCTATTGGCTTTTATGCGCCAATGCGGTAAAGGTGTATGGTGTTCATTGACAAGATGCGGCATTCCAAAATCAGGAAAACTCATGAAATCCCTGAAATTATGATACCTGCCTCCGGGAATAAGATTATCATCATTATCAAGTTCCATTTCGCCGATAATGTAATTGATCATATCTTCAGGAATGGAACGGTCGTAAACAAACCTGACCGGTTGTCCCTTGTTTCGCCGGCTTACGCTTTTTGATATCTTCTCGATAAAACTCTGAGACAGATCATTGTCAACATCAAGCTCGGCATCTCTTGTGATCTTTATTGTGTATGCCTCAAATCGGTCAAAATGAAAAATTGTAAAAACATCTTTCAGACAGTACCTGATTACATCATCAAGAATTATCAGAAACTTTTTATTTCCTTCCGGAGGAAGAACCAAAAAGCGGTTGACATCTCCGGGAACTTCAATCAGGGCATATTCAGTTTTTACCGATTCGTCTGTGCCGGTAAGCTTTGTGGCAAGGTAGATCGCTTTGTCTTTAAGGTAGGGAAATGTATCTACATTATGAAGCATGATAACCGCGAGTACCGGCCTGACCTTTTCTTCAAAAAAGTTCTTTACAAATTCACCCTGCGATGAATTAAGCTGCTTTTCATTGATAATAAAAATATTCTCCCGCTCAAGCTCCTGGATTATACCCTGGTATATCTTCTGAAACCGTGACTGAAGTTCTATTACTTCCGCCTGTATCTGTTTTAGAACATTCTTGGGTTTGTCGCCTATTGTTTTGCGCATGTCACGGCTAATGTTACGGTCATAATCCATCATGCGCTTTACGGTTGCAACCCTGACCTTGAAAAACTCATCAAGGTTGTTGGAAAAGATACCCAGAAATTTGATTCTCTCCATCAATGGCAAAGATGTGTCATCTGCTTCCTGCAGAACTCTGTGGTTAAAAGAGAGCCAGCTTATCTCCCTGTTAATTATTTTTTTTGTTTTTGCCATTGAAAGTCTTTTGTTTGCAGATGAGATACAAAGTTATCTCTTTTTGGGATAGTCAAACAGGTAACTAACCAGTTTGCCCCTGTGCATATCTTCCCACCGTTTTATCGCGAATACAAGGCGTACCACACCACAGGTGGGGATATTATAGATCTGGTCACTCAAAAAGTAATTGGCAAAATGAGTAAAGTCAGGGTTATGTCCGAAAACCATTACCGAATCAACGTGATCATCCATTCCAGTTATTATCTGAAGGATTGAGTCCTCACCCGCCATATATAATGCTTCGTCGACCAATAAATCAGTGAAAGGGACGTTTAACTCCCTTGCATAGATTATTGCCGTATGCAGGGCTCTGTTGGCAGGACTGGAGATGATGCAACCCGGTTTATCATCCCGGCTTCTCATCCTTTGTGCCATATCATATGCATTTGTCACTCCCCGCTCAGCAAGGGGACGGTCAATATCGGCTCTTCCGGGAAAATCCCAGGAAGATTTTGCATGACGCCCTATATACAATACTTTTTCTGTTTCCATAACCACTAATTGTTTTTTGGTATCACAAGCGCCAGGCTAAAAATGATGCAGATACCTGAGTTTAGATTAAATCAGCTAAAGCAAATTGCTTGCAAGTTCTGACAGATAACTTCTTTCTCCCTTAACCAGGTTTACATGGGCGAACATTTCCTGCCCCTTCATCTTGTCAGTCATATAGCTCAAACCGTTGGATTTCATATCAAGATATGGTGAATCAATCTGATGGATATCACCTGTAAACACAATCTTGGTATTTTCACCTGCACGGGTGATAATGGTTTTCACTTCATGTGGGGTAAGATTCTGAGCCTCATCTACTATAAAAAAAACATCGGAAAGACTACGTCCGCGTATATAAGCAAGTGGTGTGATAACAAGTTTCTCCATCCTCTCCATCTCTTCTATTTTATTCAGTTCCTTGCTGTGAGGTTTGAATTTATTCTTTATCACAGAGAGGTTATCAAAAAGCGGCTGCATATAGGGCCCTATCTTTTCATTAACATCACCGGGAAGGAATCCAATATCGCGGTTGGCAAGGGGCATTATCGGCCTGGCAAGAAGAATCTGTTTATACCTGTTATCCTGGTGCAACGCAGCAGCCAGTGCAAGCAGGGTCTTGCCGGTCCCGGCCTTCCCCGTAAGGGAGATCAACTGTATTTCAGGCCTGATAAGAGCATCAATAGAAAATGTCTGCTCGGCATTTCTAGGTTCAATACCATAAACCCGGTACTTTTCGACACGGTCGATTACTCTTTTGAGCGGATCAAAATGAGCCAGTGCCGATGCTTTATTGCTGCGGAAGATATAATACTGATGAGGCGCCGGATTAATCCCAAAGTCCTCAACAGGAACACCCGAGGGCTCATCATATAACCGTGCTATTAGTGCATCATCAAAGTTCTCATGCATTTCTACCGCCCTGTCCATTGATTCGAGGTTGGCCACCTTATCGGACTCATAATCCTGCGACAGGATACCAAGCGATTTGGCCTTCATCCGTAGATTAATATCCTTTGATATCAGGATCACCGTACGCCTGTTAAGCTTCTTTCTAACATAATCAGTAATAGCAAGAATCCTGTGATCAGGGGTTTTTTCGGGAAATGACTCGCACATCTCATCAGAGAAAGGTTTTCCTGTTTCAATGGAGAGTTTTCCAAGACCTCTGCCCATTTTTATACCGCCATTAAAAAGATGGTCGCCCGAAAGTTTATCAAGTTCCCTTGTAAATTCCCTTGCATGATAATTTATCAGGTCATTGCCTCTCTTAAGCTTATCAAGCTCTTCAAGAACCACGATTGGAATTAACAGGTCATTATCCTGAAAACGGTAGATACATTTATAGTCATGAAGCAGAACATTCGTATCCAAAACGAAAGTTTTCTTAGTATTCCCCATTGATCATGCTGAGATTTAATGATTTTTCCAAACCCAAAAATAAAGAAATAAAATGGGAATAACCGGCAGGTGCCTTGTTAAATAAGTATTAAATTTGCCACTCTGTTTTAACTTTGTAAATCAAACGGGATAAAGCAAAAGTCTCCCATGGCAGATAACAACCTGCATCAATCCTGATCTTAAAAACCTGATAAAAAATGGAACCACTGGAAATAATATTTACGCGACGCAGCATAAGGAAATATAAACCTGAACCAGTTGACCGGAAAGATTTCAATTAAATTCATGGGGGAAAGAATACGGTTAACCTGATATTGATCTTTTATTACTAACAGGACTTTAAGCAAATGGACTATCAGGAGGCACTGGATTACCTTTACAAGCAGCTGCCTATGTATCAACGCATAGGCAAGGCTGCATACAAGGCTGACCTTACCACCACATTAGCCCTGGACGAATATTTCGGCCATCCGCACGGGAGGTTCAGGAGCATCCATATTGCAGGCACCAACGGGAAAGGTTCTGTATCTCATATGCTCGCCTCGGTACTGCACTCGGCAGGATACAAAACGGGGCTTTATACATCGCCCCATCTGTCTGACTTCAGGGAGCGCATCAGGATAAACGGAATACCTGTCCCGGAACAGTTTGTAGTGGAATTCACTACCCTTCACCGCTCGGTTTTCAGGAGGCTCAGTCCCTCATTCTTCGAAATGACAGCAGCTATGGCATTTGATTACTTTGCTTCTGAAAAAGTTGATATTGCTGTCATCGAGACCGGTATGGGAGGCCGCCTAGATTCAACAAATATTATTACTCCCCTTGTCTCAGTTATTACCAATATAGGGCTTGACCATACAGAATTCCTGGGTAACAGTCTGCGCGGGATAGCACGGGAAAAAGCCGGGATAATCAAGCCTGGTGTGCCTGTGGTGATTGGTGAGTTACAGGTTGAGACAAAACATGTGTTCACTGAAGCAGCAAAAAGGGCAGGATCTGAAATCAGTTTTGCACCTGAAGCATACCGGTTTGAATACGCATTAAAAACCTCAGAAGGATTGCAGTCGCTCAACATCAGCGGCATCAGCAGCAGGCATGGCTGGAATAACCTGGAGACGGACCTTTTAGGGTTTTACCAGCAAAAAAATGCTGTAACGGCACTTCAAACAATTGATATTATAAATAGCCGCGATTTGAATTTAAACCGCGATGCCGTCTATTCCGGTTTCCGGCAGGCAGCATCATCAACCGGACTGATGGGGAGATGGCAGATAGTTGGTCTGGACCCACTTGTTGTTCTGGACACTGCCCATAACGCTGAAGGAATAGCATGTGTAATGGATCAGATAAAATCCACACCCCACCGGAATCTGCATATTATTATCGGATTTGTTAATGATAAGAAAACTGAAACTATACTCCGAATGCTTCCTCCTGTTGCCTCATATTATTTTACTATGGCCCCGATTCCCAGGTCGCTCGATGCCGGCGAACTCCGCAACAGGGCTGCGGCAGCAGGCCTGTCAGGGAAAGCTTACGATACAGTGCAGGATGCCTTAGCCGCTGCCATTACCGCTGCCGGGCCCGAAGATATGATTTTTGTCGGAGGAAGCACTTTCGTGGTTGCTGAAATAACAGGCACCCTGCCGAATACGCATTAGAATCAAAACATAATTCACTGATTATTAAATTTATTAATCTGATTTGCACGTATGTACCCGAATCATAAACAAGTCAAGAAGTATAATAACTATTTATAAGGTATACTCCTTTCGGGACATATCATTGATGTGTTAATAATCATAAAATCTTTGTCAGCAATGAACAAAAACAACCTTAACTTCCTTTCTTTTTAGATATAAAGAAAATGTAATGACTTTTTAATTACCTGAATATGGAAAACAGAAGAGAATTCCTCAAAAAAATGGCAGGCCTTACTGCCGGCCTTGCAATTCCGTCATATTTAACCGGAGTAACCTCAGCCAACAGGGACAGGTTCGGAGAGCTGCTGCCGGTGCGATATCTTGGAAAAACGGGCGTTCCGGTAACAATACTGGGAGTCGGAGGATTTCATATTCACTGGACAACGGAAAGGGATGGCCAGGAAGTGATAATGACCGCCCTTGAGAACGGAGTCCGGTTTTTTGACACTGCCGAAAGCTACGGGCCGCATGTCAGCGAAATAAAATTTGGAAAATTCCTTACCCCAAATTACAGGGATATTGTTTTTTTAATGTCCAAGTCAACTGCACGCGATGCAAAAACTGCACGTGAACATCTGGAAGGCTCTCTGAAGCGCATGAAAACTGATTACCTTGATTTATGGCAGATCCATTCCCTAAGCTCTCCTGAGGATGTTGATGAAAGGATCAGCAACGGGGTACTGGATGTGTTTCTTGAAGCAAAAAGCAGCGGGAAAGTGCGGTTTATTGGTTTTACCGGTCACCGGAACCCCCTTGCACATCTACACCTGCTTGAGAGAACCAAGGACATGGATATCTGGGATGCTTCACAGATGCCAATAAACCCCCTGGACGCGGCAAGCGAATATAGTTTTACCAGGGATGTGTTGCCTGAACTGGTGAAAAGGGATATAGGGGTTCTGGCAATGAAAACACTTGCAGATGGCAGGTTTTTTGCCAAAAAGAACCAGCATCAGTGGGAAACGGACACTCCCATAGTACCAGATGTATTGAGTATTGCCGACACCCAGAATTTTGCATGGTCGCTTCCGATCAGTACCTTAATAACAGGAGCGGAAAACAAGGAATTCATGGACGAAAAAGTTCACATGGCCAGAGAGTTCAGGAAGCTTAATGAATCAGACCGGTCACAATTAATTGACAAGGTATCGGATCTGTCAGTTTACGGAAAGCTGGAGTATTACAAAAGCGTTTAGCATAAATTGCTTCAACTTTATATAAAACCGCAAAAATCTTACTATTTACACAGGGAGGCTCCGGAAATATTGGTTTTTCAAACATTAGAATTATTCATACCTCAGCGTCTCCACCGGATTACGTCCATCTCCAGATCTCGCCGATGACGGAAAACCCTTCATCGTCTATTCATACCTCAGCGCCTCCACCAGGTTTATCCTTGCCGCCTGACAGCTCTGCCAGCTCACGGTTAACAGGGCAATGACCAGCGCCATCACCTCCCACGTACTGGCTATAGATGAACGACTGTCAGAAATGTTCCGCCTGACCGGCCCAGGTGGATATGTGACTCATTGAATAAGGGCTTCTTTGTATTTGTTAAAACCATTTCATTTTGATATTTTAGATAATGTGGCAATATATATGTTTACTATATTTAGACCAGAATATAACAGGTGCNATTATGAATTTCACATTTAGAATGAAAAATAAGCTCACTTCAATATCAGTATTCTTCAGTTTTCTGATTTTTATTTCAGTTAATATTACGGAAGCAGCACAGGGCTGGAGAGCCGGTGTAGAAAAGATGATAATTACACCCGATGAACCTATATGGATGGCTGGATACGCAGGGAGAGACCGTCCTTCCGAAGGTACTTTACATAACTTATGGGCAAAAGCCCTGGCCATTGAAGATCTTAATGGCAATCAGGCTGTGCTTGTCACAACTGATATACTTGGTTTTCCTCAAAAAATGTCAAACCGCATCAGAGACAGAATAGAGGAAATGTATGGTTTGTCAAGATCACAGATAATTTTGAGCAGCACACATACACATACTGGTCCGGTTCTAATGGATGCCCTTTTTGATATCTACCCACTTGAAGAAGAACATTTGAGAGTTATAAAAAAATATTCAGATGATCTTGAAAATAAAATAGTTTACCTTGTAGGCGAAGCATTAAATTCAATGGTTCCAGCAACTCTGTTTTCTGAAAATGGTGTTGTCAGATTTGGGGTGAACAGACGAAACAATACAGAATCAACTTTAATTCAGCAGACTGAGTTAAAGGGTCCTAATGATTATGCAGTGCCGGTATTAAAAGTTGAAAGTGAAAACGGTGAAATGCTGGCCGTTGTATTTGGGTATGCATGTCATACAACCACTTTGGGAATTTATGAATTTTCCGGTGATTATGCAGGATTTGCCCAACTTGAACTTGAAAAATTGTATCCTGGAGCTACTTCCATGTTTTTTATGGGAGCCGGAGCAGATATAAATCCTATGCCGCGCAGAACCATACCTTTGGCCCAGCAGTATGGGAGGGAATTGGCAGCGGCTGTTTCCCGGGTTCTGCAAGAAGAGATGACAGAGCTGGAACCCTCCATGTTAACTACTTATACTGAAGTAGAACTCAAACTTTCTCCCGCTCCCTCAATAGAGGAATTAACAAAGTTCAAGAATGAAAAAACGGGTTATCAACAACGCTGGGCAGCAAATCAACTAAAAAAACTCCGGGAAGAAGGAGCACTGATCGCCTCCTACCCCTATCCCATTCAGATATGGAACCTTGGTAACCAGATAATAAGTGTTCTGGGTGGAGAACTGGTGGTTGAATATGCTATTGAACTTAAAAAGTTGTTTGGTCATGAAACGTTTGTTATCGGATACGCAAATGATGTGATGTCATATATACCCTCCGATACTATACTTGAGGAAGGCCGTTATGAAGGTGAATCTTCACAAATGGTATATGGAATGCCAAGTACATGGGAGCCGGGACTTCAAGAAAGGATATTAAACGCCTTTGTAAAGATGGCAGAAGAAGCCGGAATTTTACATTATTCCCAATAATCAGGTTCATCTTTAACAATCTGAAAAACCCAATTTTTCTACAGGTAATAAATAATAATACAAATCTTAACTACTCATGTTTAGAAAAAAGTATTCAAGACGTGAATTTTTAAAAAAGAATTCGAAGACCTGCCAAGGTCTGGTTTCCTTAGAGCATTAAGTGCTGAAGGCATTCCGGCATCTGGGGGATATGCCCCGCTGAACAAAATGCCGTATTTGGAACACGCTTTCAACACCAGGAATTTCCAAAAGATGTATCCTGCACACATGCTGGATTATAACAGGTATATGTCACAAAATCAGTGTCCCGTTAATGATCAGGTATGTGAAGAAGCAGTATGGTTCTCACAAAGTATGCTTCTGACTGAAAGATCAGATATGGATGATATAGCAAGTGCTATCGAAAAGATCCATAAAAATGCTGGTGAAATAAGAAGCATAATTTAAGCAATGTAAATCTTAATTCCGGAGAAAGATAAATATTTAATATTAACTTATTATGGATATAAAAGGTGGCTATAATGATACGGGTGGGAATGTTAATATCTTAAAAACAGATAACAAATTAATAGGAACATCTTATCAAGCCCCGGGCAAACTTATTGCCAGGTATTATGATTCAGGATTTATACATTCACATGACACATATAATGGCCTATCCGTGGCAAGTAATGGAAAGGTTTATTATGTCCTTTGTTCAGAATTGATGGAAAAAGGGGGCCAGATGTTCTGTTTTGATCCTAAAGCAGAACAAATTAAGCACGTTGGTGATCTTACCGAAATGAGCGGTGAAAAGGACATGAAAGCTGTTTCTCAAGGCAAAAGCCATGTAAATTTTTATGAATCAAATGGCAAGCTCTACTTTTCAACACATCTTGGATATTACACCTTTATTGATGGGATGGAAATGATCGGAGTTCCTACTGGCGATTATAAACCTTATCGTGGAGGTCATATTCTCGCATATGACCTGAAAACAGGTAAAGCGGAATCTTTATGCATTGCACCAAATAAGGAAGGCATACTGACCACCACAATGGATACGAAACGGGGACTAATCTATAACCTGACATGGCCTTCTGGTCATCTATTCAGATATGATTTAAATGCAAAAAAATTGACCGATTTAGGACCATTTACAGGATCAGGTGAAAGGAAGAAAGGAAATTGTTACCGGGTTATTTGCCGCTCAATAGTAATTGACCCCAGAGACGGAACCACTTATATTACTAATGCAGAAGGCGATATTAAGTTTATAAGAGTTGGTTCAGATACTATTGAGACTCTCGAAGGTGAAAATATGAGAAAAGATTATTTTGGGAAGTACGAGGTTTGTACAGCTGGCAGTATGGCTTATAACTGGAGGCAATTAGTATGGTATGAACCTGAAAAACTGTTTTATGGAGTTCATGGTAATTCAGGTTATCTTTTCAGGTTCGATCCATTGGTTCCTCGTATAGAATTAGTTGAAAGACTCACATCTGTGCCATCCAAAAAAAGCGGGATGTTTGATTATTTCAGTTTTGGATATTTAGGATTTACACTTGGTCCGGACGGCAGAACATTATATTATCTTACCGGCGGACCAATTTATATTGATGGAAAACGTGTGCAGGGTGAGGAAGCTATTTCAAGGGGTGCTGCAAGAGGACTTGAAAATTTGCATCTGATTACCTGGGATATTCCTACAGGAACCTATATTGATCATGGTCCGATATTCTATCCGAATGGCGAAAGACCAACATATGTCAATTCTATAGGAGTAGGATATGACGGTACCATTTACACTCTGGCAAGAGTTTCTGACAGTGAAAAGACGGATTTAATAAGTATCCCAAGTCCTTTTAAGAAATAAAATCAGGATGCTATTAACCGATAGCATAACGATTGAAG
>SL_3KL_010_SEDDRAFT_10001836_pt1 | contig 19405 bp, 9 predicted proteins | sample SodLakKL_010_SED_2_FD_10381 | JGI IMG/M metagenome (IMG submission 10381) | reverse complement strand
TCATAAAGCTGTTCAGCAGCTCCTGAATAAACTCTCCTGAAGTCTGCTCTTGAATCGAGAACTATTCCGTAGGATGAGCCGAGCTGGATGTAAGGGCTCCAGGTTTGGTCAGGGAAAACATATTTTAATGAAACAGGGAACTCAAGCATTTCATGTGATTCCTCTATTCTTAACTCTGAAAACCCGTACATGGAAGCTGAGTATTTGAAATTGCTTTTCATATATACAGCCTCAAGTCCGATCTCCACCCTTGGTGACAAATAGATATTTATCCCTGCTCCAAACTGAACCCCGGGGTCAAAAGAGGAAAAACCGGGGCTGTATCCATTTATGCTATAGGGACTATAAGGCTGCATCATAACAGGTGAAGAAAAAATACTGCCAAAGCTTGTCCCAAAAGAAATAACCGGGGAAGATGTAAAGTTCGAAAGAAGCTGAACAAATTCAGCAGGGTCTGAAGGCTGTGCTTCATATTCGGGATTTGATCCCAAAAAACTGAGCATAACCCTTTCAGCTTCATCAATATTTTTATCGAATAAATAAGAAAGTATTACAAGTTTCTGTGCCCTGATCTTGTCTTCCGGACTGAGGCCTATTTTTATGCAATCAGACAACATATCCGGGATTTCTTCAATTATTCCCTGTTCAAATAGAGATTCAGCTTTCTCCAGGACTTGCCGGCATTGTTCCTGAGAGTTCACCTGCGATGAAATGACAAAAAACAAAGCCATCAATAAGACCCTGACTGAACGGTCAAATTTCATAGGTATATTATTTTGACTGCCGCAGGATGATGAGGGTTTCATAATCATAAAAATATTAAATGTAATATATCTGCAACTAAGGACAGGGAGAGGTCATCGGAATATCTTCACCTACATAGAGTTCCCACTCACTCCTTGTAAAAGACCTTGTCAGCCTGTCACATATCAATGGTATCATTTCGTTTGATCTGGCAGGCAGGATTATGAGCCTGCTGTTTCTGCTGCCGCTGACCATCTTGTTTCCTGAAGGACTGAAGGCTACTGAATGAACCCATGATTCATGTTCGGAAAATACTACCGGGGCTGAGCCAAAGTTCAGTGCATCCCACAAATGTACTGTCCCGTCGAAACTTACCGAAGCAATTTTTTTATTATCAGGACTGAATTCGATATCCATAACACGCGCAGAGTGGCCGGTTAAACGGGCGACAAGTCTCCCCGATGAAACATCCCACACACCAAGGTTGCCCCTCAAACTGCCGGCAGCAACTAACTCACCGTTCCTGCTGAATCTGACAGAGTAGATCGCATCTCCCTCTTCATGGTAAATTTTCCTGGCAACAGAGTGCTCCTCATCCTCCCACAAAAGAATACTTCCCGACCTTGTTCCTGCGACTATCCTGTTACCGTCAGGGGAGACAGACAAAGACATTATATCATGTTCATTTGCTGCTAAAACCTCATGGCCCCTGGTGCGTATATTCCATTTGACAATTTTGTTGTCAGATCCGGCAAAAACCAGATTCTCATTATCAGGATAAAAATCCATTGCAATTATCCTGTTGTTCCCCCAGCTTACCTGAACTGGAACTGGATTGTTCCTTGAAGGATTAATCACCTGGATACCCCTGCCCTCTGTGGCACATGCAAGCCACTGTCCGTTCGGTGTTATTGCCAGCCTGTTTATAATAACGGGCTGATTAAGCAGAGTTCTGGATACTTTAGCACCATTCGCAATATTCCACTGAAGCACCTTTCCATCTGATGAGGCGGAATAGAACATACTGCCGTTCGGATTGAAAACAACTGAATTGACCGACTCCGAGTGACCACTGTAAATATTGTATGAATCACCGTAAAGTCCTTTCAGTGATGCATGAAGTGCCTTGAAAATATCTGCCTGGTTCTCCCTTCCCCCATATTTCTCATTAAACAGATGAGCCTGGCTTGCCAGAAGCGCTTTAAGCTCCCTGTCCTTCACATCCTGGAGTGATTTTACAGCCATTGCCTGGGAAACTGCTATCATACGCCTTGCATATGATTCACTCCGTTCATCTCGTACAGTTTCGCTTTCTTTAACTACTTCAGGCACCTCAACTTCCGCCTGATCTGGTAATGAGGTAATTTGTGCGGCGGTTTCAGTAACAGCCTCTTCAGACAACCTTTCATCGGTAACCTGAGGTGTTTGTCCGGCAGGCTCTCTTTTCGCGCTTTCAGTTACAATTTCCTGTTCCTCAGGCTCGATATATGATGTGTCGGTTATTCCTGTAACTGTATCATGGCTTAATTGATAGACAGGAATCACAGCCTGTTCATCTCCAGAATAAAGTTTTGCATAGTGATATGTAACGGCAGAAAGAACTAAAGTTGCTATCAGAAGTAACCCGGCAATTATTCGTGCACGTTTAAAAAGTTTTCTCGGCTTTTCTAATTTTTCTTCTTCCTGCTCATTGAAAACTTCTTCACTTTTACTTACATATGCCATTGTTCGTTCAAATGCTGAATCAAAACGCCTTGCCCATTCAAAAGTGGGTTTGTTTTTTTCACGCCATTTCAGTGCAGCCTGGAGAACTGGTGGTGAGAGGAGCTGCTCTTTCCCCATCTGGTATTTTTTTGAAGCCTCCGAAAGTCGCCTGTACATTGCAACGGATTCAAATTCCTCTTCCACCCAATGCTTAAGCCTTGGCCACATAATGATAAGCACTTCGTGAGTGAGAACCACAACACTGTCGGAATTAAGAGCTTCCTTGTATCTTGGCTCAAGGAAAGTGCGACCCGGACACCTGAATCTCTCAATAATATCTATAACATCCGATACGGCTGTCCTTGTAATAAATGCTAAATCGGACACCCTCGTGGGATTTGATATAAAACGGTTGTCTGACAGCTTTACAGCAACTATCTTAAAAAGTCTTTCACATATAAGCCGGCCGTTATCTGAAAGTTCATTATAAGCCTCCTCTGCATGGATCGACAGGGAATTTTTCAGCTTTCCAACACTTTCATAGTCCTCTTCTGTTAAGGTTATAGGGGGATCATTCTCTTTTGCCCGGTTATCCCACATTCTCATCAGCACATATTGGAGAAACGGAAGTATGTCGGAGTGCCCCGGATCTTCCTTCAGTATCCTTTCTACAACCCGGGAATCGATGTTTCCTCCCGTTACCCGCAAAGGTTCTGTTATCACTTCACGGAGTGAGACTTCATCCATAGGTGGAAGGAGGTAGTTGCTCCTGTTAATCAGAATGGAAAGATCATTAGGCTGCAATGCTTCGTTAAGATAGTCATTGCGGATCGATACCAGAATGTAGGCAGGCAAAGTTTCCTCATTTACAGTATCTGCAAGAAGGCTCACAAAAGCCTTGTATTCATCATTTTTGTGCTGATCTGTGCGGTTGCCTGTAACCCTGAACAACTCTTCAAAATTATCAATGATCAGGAGGATGTTCTCATCGTATTCAGTGTTCAGCTGGCGTAAAGCTTCAGTAAGTCCACGACTGCTGTTGCGGAGCAGTGCATTTTTAATATTATACCTTATCTCCTGGCTTTCATCGGATTCATCTTGCAGCTCATTTATGACAAGGGCTCTTGCAATATTGTCAATAGGCGAGAAACCGGGACGGATATCAATTATGCGCCACGCCTTTCCTTCAGAAGCTGCAAAACCGTTTGCCAGCAAAGGCACTACCCCTGCATGGACAAGAGATGACTTCCCCGATCCGGCAGGTCCGGCAACAGCAACAAACCTGTTGATTATTAGTTTTTTAATCACCTCCTCGCTTTCCCTTTGTCTGCCAAAAAAAAGATGGCCTTCATCCATTCCATAGTGCCTCAGCCCCGGGAAAGGGTTGATTTTATTTGAAAATTCTGCCATTTATGGAGCCTCCAGGATAATTTTTCCTATCAGCAAATTATAAAAATATTGCATAAGAACCAAAACAAGTCGGGTTATTTTTAAATACAAAAGACAGCCACATCAGCTGCTTTTGAATAACAAGCACAGGAAGGAAATGTTCAATTACTGAATTCTTTGGTATATTCAGATGTTTTAATGATTTTATAAGATCAGGAAGATAACCTGTTGTCAGTAAGCTCCGGAAAAGGGATATTAAATTTCCAGTCTCATTTGATAATCTTCAGGTCCTCCCTTATCTTTAGAAGCGGACTCTTCTCTTTCTGAAACTGTTTTCTCCTCTTCTATCCGGGCAGGTTCAAGCTCTGATATAAGAGACACTTCGTATTTGGAAAGACGCTTGCCTCTTGCCTTGTAACTTTTAACTCCTATGAAATCAACCACCTCTATTATTTCGCTGTCACGGTTCTTGTTCATGCCACCAAACTTTAGCTCCAGTCTGGGATATTCAACTTCGGTTATTCTCACCAGCTTCGAACCTGAATGATCTCCTATAAAGCTTGCAAGTTTGTCTGCAGGTTCAAAGGCAAACCTTTTAACGTAATAGTAGCCTGTATTGCCGTCAAAATAGACAACTGAATAGACCTTATCATATCTGAACTTTTCCACAAAAAGCAGATTGTCTTCAAAATGGTTGGAAATGTCGTAATTTGTGAGACGGTACTGACCGTCAGATGTGACCACAAGAATCCTGTCATCATTATGGAACTCCCCAAGGAATTTGCCGTGACCGTCCCAGTTAAGCCTTCTCACATCTTCATCAAACCAGATTTTTGTTCCTCCAAGTGTTGACTCGCCCTTCTCCTTCAGGACAATCTTATGTATCCCATGGCGGGTAAGTATATTTCCTCTCGAGTTTCTGCCCCTGACGGCAAGCTCCCCGAAATCCATTTCAAAAACAAGTTTTTTCAATCTGGATTTAGGCTTCAGGAATACCTTGACAATATCTGCCTCGCCGTTGGGATTTGAACTGAAATACAATATTTTCGAATCTTTTTTCCCCTGTGTTATATTATATTCACGATCGCGCATAAGCCCTGTAATAGCGGACCTTTTCATCATTGCCGGACCACTCAGTCCATCCCGGTACACAATATTGTAAACTGTCCGTTTATCGTTTTTCTTGAAAACTGCCACATGGATTATGTCCCTTCCCACAAACATCTTTTCCTCTACCTTCTTGACTATATAGGTGCCATTGCGCAGAAAAACAATCAGATCATCTATATCTGAACATTCGCAAACATACTCCTCTTTCTTCAGGCCTGTTCCCAGAAATCCCTCTGTGCGGTTGACGTATAGTTTTTGATTGGGAACCACCACTTTGCTGGCTTCTATATTGTCAAAATTCCTTATCTCTGTCTTTCTCTCGCGTCCTTTGCCGTACTTTTTCCTGATCTGCTGGAAATAGCCAATTGTGAACGGAACAATATTGTCAAGGTGGTTCCTGGTTTCATCTATATCCTGTTCTATCCCTTTTATGCGATCATCCGCCTTTTTGGAATCATATTTAGATATTCGCTTAATTTTTATTTCAGTAAGGGCAATTATATCTTCCCTCGTAACATCTCGTTTCAGCAATCTTTTAAAAGGATCGAGCTCCCTGTCAATTGTTTCAATAACAGACTCCCATGTTTCACATCCTTCTATACTGAGATATATCCTGTTTTCAATGAATATCTTCTCGAGTGAGGAAAGGTGCCACTCTTCAGTAAGTTCGTCAAGGCGTATTTCCAGTTCCTGCTTAAGCAATTTGAGTGTACGGTCTGTGCTGATCTCAAGCATTTGAGTAACACCCAGGAAACGTGGCTTGTCGTTTTCTATAACACAAGCATTTGGTGATACTGAAACCTCACAATCGGTAAATGCATAAAGTGCATCAATAGTCTTATCAGGTGAAATGCCCGGTGAAAGGTGAATCAGTATTTCAACATTTTCAGCTGTATTATCATCTATTTTCCTGATCTTTATCTTGCCTTTTTCGTTTGCCTTAAGTATTGAGTCAATCACCGTAGAGGTAGTCCGGCCAAATGGTATATCGGTAATAACCAGGGTTTTGCGATCCAGCTTCGAAATACGGGCTCTTATCCTCACAAGTCCGCCTCTCAAACCATCATTGTATCTTGAAAAATCTGCCAGTCCTCCTGAAGGAAAATCAGGCAGCAACCCGAATTTCTTCCCTTTCAGATATCTGATGGAGGCGTCCATCAGCTCATTAAAATTGTGAGGAAGTATTTTTGATGCCATGCCTACAGCTATACCTTCGACTCCCTGTGCAAGCAGAAGCGGAAACTTCACAGGGAGGGTGACAGGTTCTTTGTTTCTACCGTCATATGATTGCTTCCATTTGGTTGTCTTGGGATTGAAAACCACCTCAAGAGCAAATTTTGACAACCTGGCTTCAATATATCTCGGTGCGGCCGGGCTGTCTCCTGTAAGAATATTCCCCCAGTTTCCCTGGGTTTCAATCATCAGCTCTTTCTGCCCAAGCTGTACAAGAGCATCACCAATCGAAGTGTCGCCATGGGGGTGATACTGCATTGTATACCCTATAATATTGGCAACCTTATTGAATCTGCCGTCATCCAGCCCTTTCATTGCATGAAGTATCCGGCGCTGAACAGGTTTCAGACCGTCATCCAGATGCGGAACGGCCCTTTCAAGAACAACATAGGATGCATAGTCAAGGAACCACTCCCTGAACATTCCCGGTAAATGCATTATCTTGGGAAACACTTCTTTTCTCTCCACCTGCTCGTTCTCACCGGCATTATCACCGGTCCCGTTATTTTTTTCCGTTCCGTTTACTCTTTCAAGATCACCCATCCTGATCAAAAATATTTTAAAATTGGGAATTAAATATTAAAGATGGTGGAGTTACAACTTTACCATCTCCTCCTCAAAACTCAGATTGTCAATTATGAACTCCTGCCTCACAGGTGTATTTTTCCCCATGTAAAACGACAGCAGATCTGACATCTTGTCCTCCTTTCTTAGCCTGACCGGTTCCAGTCTTATATCTTCCCTGATAAAACGGCGAAACTCATCAGGGGAAATCTCTCCGAGTCCCTTAAACCTGGTGATCTCGGCATTCTGTCCAATTTTGTTAACCGCTTTCCTGCGTTCCTCTTCACTGTAACAGTATATAGTCTCCTTTTTGTTCCGGACTCTGAAGAGAGGAGTCTGCAGAATATACAGATGCCCGTTCTTTATAAGGTCGGGAAAGAACTGGAGGAAAAAAGTAAGCAACAGTAGCCTTATATGCATTCCGTCAACATCGGCATCTGTTGCAATAACAACATTGTTGTATCTCAGGTTTTCAAGCCCATCCTCAATATTAAGCGCAGCCTGCAAAAGATTGAACTCTTCGTTTTCATAAACAATCTTCTTTGTCAGTCCATATGAATTCAAAGGTTTCCCCTTAAGGCTAAATACCGCCTGGGTGTTAACATTGCGGGATTTTGTAATAGATCCGCTTGCAGAGTCACCTTCGGTTATAAAAAGTGTTGTATCAAGCCTTTGCTCATCGTTGGTATTGTAATGAGACCTGCAGTCGCGGAGCTTTTTGTTGTGAAAATTTGCTTTTTTTGCCCTCTCCTTTGCAAGTTTCTTTATTCCCGAAATTGCCTTTCGTTCTTTTTCAGACTCATAAATTTTGGCAAGAAGTTTTTGGGCTGTCTCGGGGTTTTTGTGAAGGTAATTATCCAGGCTGGTTCTTAAAAATTCAAGTATAAAATTCCTCACACTCGGGCCGTCTGGTCCCATATCCTTTGAACCAAGCTTGGTTTTAGTCTGTGATTCGAAAACGGGTTCTTCTATTTTGATACTCAGTGCCACTATAACAGAGGACCTGATATCGGAGGGATCGAAATCTTTTTTGTAAAAATCCCTGACTGTTTTAACAAATACCTCTTTAAAGGCAAGCAGGTGGATTCCTCCCTGTGTGGTATTCTGTCCGTTTACAAAAGTATAGTATTCTTCCGCATACTGATTCCCATGTGTCATGGCTATTTCAATATCTTCGCCCTTAAGATGAATAACGGGGTATAGCCCGGGTGAACTCATATTCTCCTCGAGGAGATTGATTAACCCGTTTTTTGAATGGAAATCCTGCCCGTTGAACCTTATTGTCAATCCTGAATTAAGATAGACATAATTCCTCAGCATCCGTTCAAGATACTCCGGAATATATCTGAATTTTCCGAAAATCTCGTCATCTGGCGAGAAGGTAACCAGGGTGCCGTTGGCTTCTTTTGAAGGCATCTCTTTTTGCTCTTCAACAAGTTGCCCGCGCTCAAAAACAATGCTTTTCAGCCTCTTCTCCCTGAAAGACTCTACCCTGAAATAGGACGACAGAGCATTAACTGCTTTAATCCCTACACCGTTCAAACCTACAGTTTTCTTAAATACTCTTGAATCATACTTAGCGCCGGTATTCATTTTTGAAGCCACATCATACAGCTTTCCAAGAGGAATACCCCTCCCGTAGTCGCGTATCGTTACCATTGACTCATCCAGAGTAATATTGATAATCTTGCCGTAGCCCATCATGAACTCGTCAACGGCATTATCCAGAACTTCTTTTATCAACACATATATACCATCATCCATGGAAGAGCCGTCACCCAGCTTGCCTATATACATTCCGGGGCGTTTCCTGATATGCTCTTTCCAGTCAAGTGTACGAATGTTCTCTTCTGTATAACCTACACTCATTGTATCTCTCGTTTCTGCAAATATATGCAAAATTAAAGCCAGGTAACATACAGTTTTTTTAACAAAGTAATTAACAGTCTGATTTTGCCGCCTGCTTAATCCGCACTGTTTTCAAGCCGGTTTACTTCTGCATAATCCGGTCTTTCCCTCCTAAAAAGCAATCTTTATCACATCTTTAAGATAATCTGCAAAGTGAGGAGTAATCCCCTCCCTTATGTAGACAGGGAGATCTTCAAAATCCTTTTTGTTCTCTACTGGAAATATCAACTCGTTAACACCAACTCTGCGGGCTGCGATAGTCTTCTCCTTTATTCCCCCCACAGGTAAGACCTTGCCGGTAAGAGTCAGCTCCCCCGTCATACCCAGTTTTTCTCGTACCGGCCTGTTTGTTGCAAGGGAGTACAAAGCTGTTGCCATGGTTATTCCGGCAGATGGTCCGTCTTTTGGAGTGGCTCCTGCAGGAACATGCAGGTGAATAAAATTCTTCAGGAAAAAGTCCTTCTGTTTTTCCTTATCAGACAATAATGATCGAACATATGAATATGCAATCTCAGATGACTCTTCCATAACCTTGCCAAGCTGCCCCGTTTGCCTGAACCCCGAGGAGCGGGCATTAACCGCGTTAGCTTCCACATACATTGTGGTGCCTCCCATTGAAGTCCATGCAAGTCCAAGCGCAACACCAGGGACATTACTGTGGTATAGCTGCTCGGTTGTGAAAACCGGTTTCCCGAGATATTTTTCCAGATTTCTTTTTGTAATTGAAAAAGGTCCTTCCTGACCTTCAACCTCTTTAAGGGTTACCTGGCGCATTATTTTCTTTATCTGGTTTTCAAGATTACGCACTCCCGCCTCACGCGCATAACGGTCAATTATCGAACTTAAAGCCGGATGGCTTATCTTTACATCTTTTCGTCTTAGATTATGGCTTTTCATCTGTTTGGGTATAAGATACCGCTTTGCAATTTCCACCTTTTCCTCGAGTATGTAACCCGAGAGCTTAATTACTTCCATCCGGTCAAGCAAAGGACGCGGAATTGTATCAAGCTGATTGGCCGTAGTTACGAAAAGTATTTTTGACAGGTCAAACCTGACATCAATATAGTGGTCGAGGAATGCATGGTTCTGTTCAGGGTCAAGCACCTCCAGCAACGCTGATGCAGGATCTCCCTGGTAGCTTATCCCTATCTTGTCTATCTCGTCAAGCATAATAACAGGATTCGAACTGCCGGTCTGCTTAAGGCTCTGCATAATCTTACCCGGCATAGCCCCTATATAGGTTCTGCGATGACCTTTTATTTCCGCCTCATCACGAATGCCCCCAAGTGAAAAACGGAAAAACTTGCGGTTAAGGGCATCTGCAATTGACCTCCCTATTGATGTTTTGCCCACACCGGGCGGGCCAACCAGACATATTATGGAGCCTGCAACACTTTGTCTCTTAATAATTGTTCCGATAAACTCCAGTATAAGTTTTTTTACATCCTCAAGCCCGTAGTGCTGTTCATTAAGTATTTTGCGTGCTTTATCAATATTCCTGCTGTCTTTGGTATAAATGCCCCACGGAAGTTCCGTCAGTACATGGAGGTAATTGCGTGTAACATGAAATTCAGGCGAAACAGGCTCCAGCATCTTCAGCTTCTCCATCTCTTCACTGATAGCTTTTGATGCATCTTCAGTCAGCTTTAGCTTTTTCAGTTTCTGTTCTATTTTTTCCAGTTCGGCAGACTTGTCATCCTTTTCAAGGCCAAGCTCTTGCTTTATTGCCTTTAGCTGTTCCCGCAAGAAATATTCCTTCTGCTGTTTTGAGACTTTTTCCTCTATCTGCTTTCTTATCTTTTCCTGTACTTCTGTAAGCTGGATCTCTTCTTTTAACAATAACAGAAGTTTTTCACTTCTCTTCGAGAGGTCAAACGTCTCCAGGAGATCCTGCAACTTTTCGGGATTAGCAGACAAGACAGATGCAACTGAATCTATCAGCAAATGAGGCTTGTCATATGTAACCTGATTGAGTATCATTTTAAGCTGTTCCTGCATTATGGGATTCATTTTGAACAGCTCCTTTACAGATGACATAATTGCCATTGTATAAGACTTCTGTTCATCATCATGTGTTTCCCGGCTTTCATAATGAGCCTTCACCTCCCACTTGAGGAAAGGTTCCCTTGTAATTGCACGAACTTTCCTGAAACGCTGAAGACCCTGTGCAACAACCTGTATTGTGTCATCAGATATCCGGTTGATTTTGAATATCTTCATGATTACACCCACATCATGCAGCTCCGAGCGCATATAATCCTCACTGTTTTCCTTCTTCACGAGTACAACACCGAAAAAGCGGTCGTGTTTTTCATATGCGGTATTTATCGCATCAACCAGTTCCTGGCCTGTAAAGGTAAGAGGCACCATAATGTGGGGAAATATAGGACGTGGCTGAATTGGTGCAATGATTATCTTGTCGGGCAATATTTCCGATACAACCACAAGATTCGACTGACCGGGATCGTGTTGCCCGTTTTTGTGACCTTTATTGTTGCCGGAATTTTTTTCCTTCTTCATAATCAAAAATTTTTTATCACGATTTAACTTTTCTAAATATAACATTTGTCAACAAGTCTGCCAAACCTGTTCCCAAGAATAAAGTGGCCCAGGACAAAACCGTTGACCGGCACTTCTTGTTGGAGTTAGTCAATACTTAATAAGTGTACTGGTGTTATGCCGGAGAGTTTTAAAAAAACAATGCATCAATCGATAAAAAACCCAGCCTTGAAAAGTTGGCAGTCAGATTTAAAATATACTGACATAATGTTCGTTTATTGTTAGTATTTTAATTTGGATACAAAGTCTTTGTTTACTTAATTTTGTCATTGCAGTGTCCTATACAAAACGATCATAAATATTTTAATAAAGTCATCTTTGCATTTCACAAAAACTGAACTGACTTATGCGGCTTCCGGTTTCAAGAAAAGAAAACACCTTCTCACCTGATTTTAAAAAGGTTATACTCCGTTTTTTTAATCACGGGCCTGACAGGACTATACCGCTTGTTGAAAAAATTGTGGCAATGCCCGAAAAAGAGGCATACGATGCTTTTGTTCACACTCTAAGGGAGTTTTCGAGAAGACACCGTAACATCACCAGGCGATTTCAGCAACATTTCGAAAAGGTGAAAAGTTTCATGGATGAGCAAAATATACCTTTAGGCGAACTGTCAGCTGAAAAGAAGCTGCTGCTTGGTTCTTTCTTTTCCCTGGAGTATTCAGTTGAATCCGCCGCATTTTTCAACCCCTCCATAGTTGAGTCGCCTGACCAGACCGGGCTTGAAGAGGGAAGCAAGCGAATTATTGTCAGCTTCAGAGCTACAGGTGAAGGGCACATTTCCTCAATTGTTTTTCATACCGGCATTATAGATTCAAATGGAGAAATGCATTTTGAAAAGGGGGGGAGATTTATTGAAGAAGCTTTAATGGTTAAACGTAAAAAATACAAAAAATCCACCTTCTGCTCCAAGCTTCAGGAGATGAAACTGCCGGAGGATGTTGTTTCAGCTGTTATGGATCAGCTTAACGAGATTTTTATTTACGGGGAACTTGTTCACGCAGTAAAAGAGACAATAAGGGCAAACAATCAGAGTGAGGAAAAGCAAAGAGCAACAAAGGAGATTATGTGGCTGGCCGATTCACACTATGAGATAACATTCTCAAGGGATACACATATAAACGAGAGGGTCATTTTCCCCATTTCCTATGCCGAACGGAAAGGTATTGAGGATGCCCGGTTTGTAAGATTCATACACAACAACGGCAGGGTTGTTTATTATGCAACCTATACTGCATTTGACGGAGTGACCATTCTCCCCAAACTTATACAGACAACCGATTTTTACCACTTCAAGGTAAAACCCCTGCACGGAACAGGCGCACAGAACAAAAACCTTGCACTTTTCCCAAGAAAAATAAACGGAAAATATGCAATGCTTTCACGTATAGACGGAATAAACAGCTATATAGGCTTTTCCGATAACATAAATATCTGGGGTGAACCGACCCTTTTACAGGCTCCAAAGTACCACTGGGAATATATACAGATAGGGAACTGCGGATCACCGATCGAAACTTCCGAAGGGTGGCTGGTTATAACTCACGGTGTCGGCCCTATGCGACGTTACTCCCTGGGAGCGAGCTTGCTGGATCTGGAGGATCCCACAAAAGAGATAGGTCGTCTGAAAGAACCTCTTCTTGTAGCCAATGAAAGAGAAAGGGAGGGATATGTACCGAATGTTGTATATTCCTGCGGAAGCCTTATCCACAACAGGCAGCTTTTCGTGCCCTATGGAATGTCAGATACAAGTTCAGGTTTCATGTCAGTTGAAATGGATCAGCTCCTTCAGCGCCTCAAAAAAGGTGGTTAAAATTCATTTCAAGCACCTTGCCGTAGACTTTCAAATAATCATCAACCATTCGATCCAGACCGAAGTTTTCAATTGCATGGTTTCTGCACTTCTTCCTGCTTATGCCAGGTATATCACTTACCCTTTCAACCGCCTCGTCAATGTCCGAAACGAGGAACCCGGTTTCTCCATGACTTATAAGCTCCGGCATAGCCCCCCTGTTGAATGCTATTACGGGAGTCCCGCAAAACATAGATTCTGCCACACTCAGTCCAAAAGGCTCTTCAAAATTTACGGGATGAAGCAGTGCATATGCTCCGCCAAGAATGGCATCTCTTTCTGCCGGCCCGGCACTTCCCATATAAACTATTTGCTCATTGTCTATGAATGGTTCTACTTCACTCCGGAAATACCCTTCGTCCTGGACTATTCCTGATACAACCAGCTTCATCCCGGCTTTTTGTGCAATTTCAACGGCTTCCCGCGTCCCCTTGTCATGATGTATCCGGCCGAAAAAAAGGAGGTATTTCCCCTGCTCCTCCCTGAAGGTAAAATCGGAGTGTTTAATTCCGTTATAAACCGTTGCTGAATAGTCAAGCTGGTCACTTCTATCTGAATTGCTTATGGAAACATAATAATTGATATCATTATACCGCTTGTAAACCGGAATGATTTTCGGGGATGAAAAGCCATGAATAGTTGTAACAACCGGTGTATCTATTAAACGTGAATACGTAATGGGGAGAAAGTCAAAATGGTTATGTATGATCTGAAAATCACCTGACTGTTCCATAAGGTAACTTATATGCATACATTCGGCAACTTTGGCATCGACATCCCTGTCCTCTTCATAACCTTTACAGCATATATGCTTCAGCTTGCCGGAAGTAACAGAGTCTCCCGTTGCAAAAAGCGTCACATCCACACCCCTTGAAACAAGCCCTTCACAAAGGTTTGAAGCAACCTGTTCCCATGGGCCGTAATGTCTCGGTGGGGTTCTCCATGCGACAGGTGAAAGTATTGCTATTTTTAAGCTCATATTTTTATTCTTTTTTGGTCCGGATGTTCAAATTCTAAAGCGGTTTTCTGGGTTTTGAAAGGCACAGGTCAACCAAATCATCGATTAACGCTGTTCCCGCACACATAACCTTGTCAGCTCCTCCCCAGTAGATCTTAACCGTCCCGTCATCTTCAGGTACTGCTCCGCAGGTAAAGACTACATTATGGACATAACCGGTTATCTCATACAACTCTTCGGGCTGTAATATCCATTCATCCGCCACCGAAATAATCACAGAAGGATCTGTAAGTTCATGAAGTGCCACACCCAAACGGTAAACGCTGCCATCCATTGTAGGGAAAACACCATGGTATATATTCAGCCATCCCCTTGATGTTTTAATCGGAGGAGCACCAGGACCTATTTTCATCTCGTCCCAGTGGTATTGAAGAGGCTTCATTATAAGCCTGCTTTCCCCCCAGTAACGCAGGTCGGGCGACCATGAGATCCATACCGACCATGGGCTGATCTCTGAATGGGGACGGTCAAGACGGGCATAAAGTCCGTTAAACCTCTCAGGGAATATAACCACATTGCGGTAATCGGCTTCAGTTATAAGCGAAAAACGCCTGACATTTATGAAATCGGTTGTTTTTGCAAGCCCTATCCTTACCCCGTGACGAGAATAGGCACTGTATGTTATAAGATACTCCCCGTCAATGAATGTTATCCGGGGATCTTCTATTCCATACTCCTCATATTCGGAAAAAACACCCATGGATGCAGGTGTCATGAATGGTTCGGGGTCTACTCTGAAAGCAAAGCCATCACTGCTTCTTGCAAGTCCAAGTATGCTCCTGCCCGTATACAAGTGTGAGCGGAACAACATAAAATACTGTCCATTATACTTTGTTACAGCCGCGTTATGAACGGTGGCCACCTTGTAGGGCACATCCTCTTTTGTCAATATAGGGTTGCCCTCATACCTCTTAACAATCTCCATTATATATTATTTATCCTTTCGCGATTCGTATTCAAGTGCATTCAGCATGGTCAGATGTGAAATAATGTATGCCAGGGTACTTTCTGCACCCTGGTTGCGGTTTACTCCTGTAGGGGCAAGCCCGTCGCAACACCCCCCGGTTTCATGATCGTAAACCGGCAAACCAAGTTCATTCTCCCCAAGGAACCACATATATGAAATAAACATCTTTTCATTGTAGTTCTTATCTTTTGTTGTTTTGTAAGCCTGGAAATAAAGCAAAACAAGAGCCATTACATCAATTGCCTGCTGGTCGAACGACGGGCATTCACCTCCTTTGTAGTACCACCCCCTGTTGCCAACAGGCGCCTGATAACCGTTTCTGAAAGTAACTGATTCCAGGAATTCTGTAGATCTTATCGCTATTTCAAGCGCTTCACTGTCATCTCCCACATCTGCTACATGGAACAGAGCAAGGGGCAATATACCGTTATCGTATGACATGTGATCTTCAAACCATTTCCATTCATCATCACTGTGTGACATGTAGGCCTCTTTTAGACGTGAAGCAAGCCTCTTCATTACCGGGGTCATATGTTCATCACCCTTATGACGTCTCAGGTAATAACAGATCCCTATAAGTGTGTTTGCCACGGCCTTTAGATATTGAAGCCCCTCAAAATTTGGCGCTGCCTTTAAAAATATTGTTTTACCGAATTCGTAATAAGAGTCGCTTGGCGAATGATGTACAAGGTAACCCAGTGCCCATATTGTACGTCCAAAGGAGTCTTCCGACCCCTCCTCGTCAAGAAACTGGCGGCTGAAAGAGAGGAAGTTCCTGAACGTTCCCTTTACATTTTGCATATAATCAATATAACTCAGGTAAATAGGCAAAAGGCTATATGCAAGCGGGTCACGGTTCTGCCTGTGTGTCATTAGCGCCATAATAAGGGCCCTTGCATTGTCATCAAGACAGTAACCCTCCTTGAGATTGGGGATATCGAATTTTGAATGCTGGATTATACCTGTATCATCAGTTATTCTTTTTATATGGCTCAAAGTGAAAGGTGGTAAAACCTGTGGGTCAATAACAAACTTATCAGCTGAAGGTTTTACATGATCTTTAAGCGCCTGCTTTGCAACTTTCAGATACTGCCCCCCGATTACGGGCCAGCGGAGATTTTTTCCATACCTGAAGGCGTTTCCGCGAAGCTCCCTGAGCAGCTTCGGATTATCCAGGATATCAGAAAGTATTCCGGATAGCTGGTCAGAGTCTTTGAAATCAAATAATTTCCCCCTGTTTTCTGCCAAAAGCTCCTGAGCATGCCAGTAGGGTGTTGAAACAACAGCCACACCGGCACCGATTGCATAGGCAAGTGTGCCGCTGGTGATCTGCTCTTCATTCAGATAAGGAGTTATATATATATCAGCAGCTGTTAAATATTCAAAGAGTGTCTCTTCGTCTATAAACTGCTTGGTAAAAAAGACATTGTTTTCAAGCTTTTGATGTTTTACCAGCCTTATAAGATAATTACGGTATTCTTCACCGTCATGTTTCAACACCGAAGGATGTGTGTTACCCAGAACAATGTAAAGCAGGTCAGGATGTTTTTCGACAACAGGAGGCAAGGCATTTATTACGGTTTCAATGCCTTTGTTGCGGCTCAGCAGACCAAATGTAAAAAGCACCTTACGGTCCTGAAAATTGAATTTTTTCTTCACCTGTTCCTGGGGCAGCATATTGAATGAAGGAACACCGTGTTCGATAAGTAAAATCTTCTTGCTGTCAACATTGAATATCTCTGATAAATATCTTACTGCACGGTGACTCATTACTATCACCCCTGAGGCCTTTTCTCCTATTTGCTGGACAATGGACTTCTGTATATAAGAAGGTTCTTTCAGTACAGTATGAAAAGTGACCAGCAATGGAACTTCAAGCTGGTTTATAAGGGGAAGTATGTAAACTCCGCTTTCACCGCCGAAAATCCCGAACTCATGCTCCAGGATGCAAAGATCTGTATCACTGAAGTTTATGAGTTTTGCTGCTTCAACATAATCCCTCTGATGCTCCTGGCGTATCACAAACTTAACCTCTTCGGGGTAATCGTACTCTTCTCCGGGATCGTTAATAGCAATAACAGTTGCATGATCCTGGATTCTTTTATGGTCTGTGTTGGCTCCGACCGCTTTTATAAGGTTGTTGGTAAATGTGCCTATGCCGCACTCCCTGGGTGGATAGGTTCCGATATATGCTATCTTCATGGTAATAGCTTTTAGTAATAGTTAACATCTCTTTCTTGCAATTTAACAGAATAATATTCAAAAACCAAGTTTATCGCAGCAGTCCCGGATATCAACACACTTTTAACCTGTCAGAAAATACTTAAACAATACTGATTTTTGCCATCTTAATATAAGAGGATTTGAAAAAAATAACTAAATTGCTGTCAATTTAAATAATTTGAAAAATATCCATCAACACAAAAGGAGGAACACATTATGAAAGAGTATTTCAGTTTTTTCATTCCTGTTATTTTTGTCTTTTCCGGAGCATTAATGTTTTTTTCAACCGGTTGTGCCCCGGAGAAAGCAGATCTCATAATGCACAACGGTGTTATTTACACTGTAGATGAGAAGATGCCTTTTGCAGGGGCAGTTGCAATAACCGGAAACATTATCACTGCAGTATACGAAAATGAAGATGAGATTGAAAAACATATCGGGAGAAATACAAAAATTGTGGATCTGAAAGGCAGCTTTGTTACACCCGGAATGATAGACGGTCATGTCCATTTCAACAGGGCGGGAGCACTTATTAACGATGCCAACCTTATGACAGTCTCGGACAGGGAAGGGCTCAGAAAAGAGATAGAAAGAGTCGTAAATATTCTGGAGGACGGTGAGTGGATTACTGAAGGTCTGTGGGGGGCTTACGAACAGTGGGCAATGGGTGATGCCGGACAGCAAAGATCCGGAGAAAGAGATCTTTGGACACCTCACAGAAGTATGATTGATGATATAACCCGGGAAAATCCTGTTTTTCTTTGCCGTTTCGACCGCGAAGTCTGGCTGGCAAATAAGCCTGCGTTAAGAACTGCCGGACTGCTGGACGAGTTTGTTGAAGGTATGGAAATAGACACGGATGGAGTTCCCACAGGGATTATTTACAGAAACAGCCCCGCTTTTAGCACTATTTCACAGGCCATTGAACCAAAATCACATGAAAGGCTTATGGATGAAAACAGGGCTGCCCTGAAAGCACTTAGTGAAGCCGGGATAGTTGAAGTACACGATATTGCGAGACCCGCACAAACAGAACGGTTCAAAGAGCTTGACAGGAACGGTGAGCTGACGGCACGAATATGGCTAAGGCCGGACCTTTCAGCGGGCGAAGAATTGAAGGAAAAGAGTATAACAATGGGAGTGCACCCCGAAACTCTTGAAGAGTGCAACTGGCTTCGGTACGGTGCATTGAAAGGATACATAGACGGAATAATGGGAACGCACGGGGCACTTTTTTTCGAACCTTATGACGACCAGCCTGACAATTATGGCCACTGGCGCCGGCATACAAGTGACGATCCTGATCTTCAGGAAGGTGACATGGAAAAAATGTACAATCTTATAAAAACAGGTCTGGATGCAGGGTTTGTCCCAAATATTCACGCAATAGGCGACAGGGGAGTAGCTGAAATGCTTGACCTTTATGAAAGACTTAAGAACGAGGGCATTGACCTGACCGGTTTCCGGGTGATCCATGCACAAGTTATTCGTCCGGAAGACTTCCCAAGATTTAACGATCTGAATGTAATAGCAGAAGTTAACCCCTACCACATATCTGATGATATGAGGTGGATGGAGGAACGAATAGGATATGAGCGCTGCAAGGGAGCTTATGCATTCCGCTCCCTTTTGGACAACGGCACAATTCTCAGTTTTGGATCAGACTGGCCGGGGACAAGCGCGGCTCTTTACCATGTACATCCCAGGTATTCAATCTATGCCGCAGTAACCCGTAAAACAATTGAAGGGGAACCTGAAGGCGGGTGGTTCCCGGAGGAACGCATAACTGTGGAAGAAGCGATTGCAGCTTACACAATAAACAACGCCTTTGCAGCATTTGATGAAGATATCAGAGGGTCAATTGAGGCAGGGAAACTTGCCGATTTTACTGTGTTTGACCGCAACCTGCTGGAAATACCTCATATGGAGATACTGGATACCGAGGTAGTAATGACCATAGTTGACGGAAAGGTTGTTTTTGACGAACTTGATAAAATGTGATTCTTCAACCCGCTTTCCGGATAACAGGCTAAAATCGAGTAGGAGGAAAATAAAATAGTTTTCCTCCTATTTTATTTTCCGACCTCTCACACCACCGTACGTACGGTTCTCGTATACGGCGGTTCCTTATTTC
>SL_3KL_010_SEDDRAFT_10001834_pt1 | contig 19418 bp, 14 predicted proteins | sample SodLakKL_010_SED_2_FD_10381 | JGI IMG/M metagenome (IMG submission 10381) | reverse complement strand
GCGGCAGCGCAGGGTCTTCCTCAATACGCTCGGACGCCTGAAGGGGCTCGAGGCCGCCGACCTGCTGATCCACGCGGACAACAGCGCCGGACTTGAATCCTTTACGCGCGCCGGGCCGTTCAACGCCGTGCGCGTCGGGCTTCTGCAGTTCGGCATCCCCCCCTCCCCCGACTCCGTCCTTCGCAGCGTGCAGACCGACCCGGTCCTGAGCTTCCACACCCGTGTTGGGCTCGTGAAATCCTTACCTGCGGGTACAGGCATTAGCTACGGTCAAACCTATACCCTGGGGTGCGATTCCCGGGTCGCCATCCTTGCCGCCGGTTACGCCGACGGCATTCCCACCGCGCTGAGCAACCGCGGCTCGGTTCTGATCCGGGGCAATCGCTGTTCTGTTCTCGGCCGCGTTACCATGGATCAGACCATCGTTGACGTAACCGCGATTCCGCATGTCCACGCCGGCGACACCGCGACCTTCATCGGCGATCAGGAACGCGAGTCGATCCGCGTCGAGGACTTTTGCAGTATATCTGGACAGATCCCGTGGGAAGCGCTCGTCAGCATCACCAAACGCGTCCAGCGTATCTACAAAATCGATACTGGTATATGAATCCTGTCCGGTCCGGCCATAGGCCAACCCAACCGCTACAACAAGACTTCCGGAAGAATCCGTATTTTGAAGTTCAGCCGAGAATCCTTCGGGCGGCCAGGACCATGATCAGCAACACCACGAGGATAATGATCAGCAATGGCGGACGCTTATCCGAGCGTTCATACTCGCGGCTGCGCCGCCGGGACGGGGTATGCGAAGCTCGACTCATGGCAGGAGCTGGATACCACGAGTGGAAGCGCACCGTCAACCCCGTACGGCGCTCATTTAAGCGCTTTGTCGTAGCCCGCCATTATTGTGATTGAAATGCCACGATATCTGCTCTAAGCGATCTGATTGTTCTATTCGAATCTCAGATTCTGAACAGCTTGGACCGTACACCATCCCCGATAAGTCATCAACCTATGAAAATCCCTCTCACAGACCCACTTGTCCGGCACGGAATGGCCACTCAGCCGTCATGGTTCTACGATCGGGTTCGATTTATTGCGATCGCCCTGGGCATGACTCTCGGCTGGGCCTCCACCCTCTCTGCCCAGATCCCTGAGCTTAATACGACCACCGAGATCACTCAGTTCGGGATCACATGGACGTTCGCCGAAGAGGTGGAATATGGACAGTTTGTCAACGGCGACTACTACGTGATCGGGCCGGTGACCGTGGCGTCCGTCTCCCCTGCTCCGGAGGTCGACGGCGACCAGCTCCGGAACGGTTCGATGGTTAACCCCCCTGTGGGCAGCGTGAGCGCTTACGATGATCGATTGACCAATTGGAGCACCGATTATCTGACCGGCCTGGTGGAGTTCCCGCTGGAGATGCAGCCGGGCGACTCTCTCGTCTCGTCGATCAGCCTGGACGAACTCCAGCCGAACCAGATTCTCGACGACGTGCACCCTGATGAACCCGAGACCTCTCCGTTGCTCACGATGGCGGTATTGACCTGCATCGCCGGGCCGGTGCCCTTGGACACATTCCGGCCGGGTTACGCCGACCTCGACAAGGATCTCCTGCGCCGGGCCGGCGACATCCGATGGGATCTGCTCCCACGCGTTCCAGATCCAGTGGATCCGCGCGAGGATCCCGGTGTCGCCTGGGATCTGGCGGATGTGGAGAGAATGTTCGAGCGGCCGTGGATCGATCATGTTCGCGGATGGGCAAGCCGGGAGCTGCACGCGTCAGAGAACATGCCCGGATACGGGCGCGAGGTTGGCCGGGCGGTGTCGATCGCCGCGCTGAAACTGATGCTCGAGGGCTACACTGAAGAGGAATTGGCGACCCTGATGTACCGCTTCATCCAGGTTGGCATCGACAACTGGGCGATTGCCAAACGCGGCGGCGGCTGGCCTGCCCAGGGCGGCTACGGAAACGGCCGGAAGCTTCCAATTGTCTTCGCGGCGGTGGTGCTGCAGGACGAGGAAATGCTCAACCTCGCGGAGAACGCGCCCGATGCAGTCTACGGAGAGGACCAGCACACCGAGTTCGGACCCGCTTGGACGGGCGCGGAGGTCCGGTTTACGGGCCAGTACCCGGAGGCGTACGAGAGCGATCCGAGGCAAATCAATGCCGACCGTGGGCCTTACGAGCACTTGCGCCCGGGAAACTGGCCGGGGATCCGTCCCACCCTTGGCGAGAGCTACCGGCGCTGTTGCACATCGATTTCCTGGGTGGGCCAGGCCCTGGCGGTGCGCATGCTCGAAGCCGTGGAGATCTGGAACCACGACGCGTTCTTCGCCTACGTGGACCGCTGGATGACCGAAGACGATACGCTTCACGTAATGGAGATGCAGCAGAGTCTCGGCTACAGTCCCGGCATCCGCCAGGGCAGCACCGTTTTCGACCCGTTTGTCGACGCGATGTGGGATCGATACCGGGAGAACCTCACCTCCTACGCATACGGCTATTGGACGGTCGACCATCAAATCGACTCCGGTTCCCTCGGTCGCCTGCAGGTTGAATTCGCGCCGTGGGCGTACAGTTACCGGGTCGGCACATGGGTCTTCCTCCCGGAGCCCGAACAGGATCTCCGCGCTGAATTCGGAGCCTGGGCGTACCCGCTGAACGCCGGCGGGGCGACCGGAGATGAGACGCCCGATTCCGAAGCCGGAATGGCATACGGGTATCCCGTCGCCAACGGGATTATCGATACCGGCGTGTTTATAGGACGGCTAAACGTTGAGCTGGCACCCTGGGTCTACAGCCTCAACCTGGAGAGGTGGGCCTACCTCCCAGGTCCCGGGGACGACCTGAGCACCCGCCACGGCGCGTGGATCTACTTCCTGGACACGAACTGAGTCTGGAACGTCCCGGAAGCGGGACACCCCTTCCTAAATCACCCATGCTCCCACTACGAAACCCACGCCCGTGTTGAACAACCGTTTCCGTATGGCATGGATTCCCTGGCTGCTCGCTTCCGCACCGGCCCTCCACGGCATGACCGCGACGGAGTTTGTTCCGGGTGTCTACCGCGAGCACCTTGTCACGATGACTTCGGGCAATGCGTGGCGGGTAACCGATCCCGATGTGGGACGCGAAGATGCGCGGATTTTTCTGCCGAACCCCGTCTTTACCTTCTCTGGCGTCAACCTTGACGGCGCGCTCGGCGCCGAACTGGCCATGCATCACTGGCTGGGACATGCCGGTACGCTGGGGCAGCAAATCGTACTCAACGATCGACACCGGATCGACATTCCACTCAATCCCAACCTGAACCGCGGGAGGTCCCGGCGGGACGCGCTCTCCTCTGCCAACTATCACAACGATTCCAATCCCGTCTTCGATGTTCCACTGGAATCGCTCAAGAATGGAGAGAATACGTTGCGTGGAACGATCGCCCGGGAGCATCGAGGGGATCACTGGTGGGGACAGTGGGGCTGGTACTGGGCGGGGCTTCGTATTCACTATCCGGAAGAGTCGCTGGATGTGCCGGACGGACGAATCGTCGTCGATACGCCCGGAAAGGTGATACGCGGGGATTCCGTGGTGCTCCGCTTTGAACCCGAAGACGATGCCGAGAGCCGTCGCATCATCGACGTCACGTTCTACGCGCGCTATCTGGGATACGACAACAATGGCAACAACTTGTTCTACGACTGGCACGGGTTTCACAATCACCGCGATTCCGCACTCGGGGCGGTGGGCTCCACGCGGAGTACGCCGTTCGAAGTGGAGTGGGATCTATCGTGGATTCCCGATCAGCAGCCGGGGGCAATCAGTTTCGTGGCGGTGATTCGCTCAAGCGGCCGGACCTACCGCGTTGTTGAGCCGCTACATGGGTACAGCCTCGAGCGCGATCACTCGGTGAAAGTTTTCCGTTCGTGGACGTTCCCAAAATCGCTCATTCGAAACAACACCACAGGAATCGCCGAGATCCGGATTCCCGAGGTCTACCCGGTGGACGAGGTCTCGCAAGCCCGGCTCTTGGTCCGCACGTGGAACGGGCACAACAACGAACAGGGTTACACTCCGGTCGCCATTAACGACGGTCCATATATGCAGGGGCGTATTACGGGTGCCAACCATCGTTACGGCTTTGACGATCCTGTGATTCCCACGGAGCATCTGGTTGCCGGTGCAAACCAGGTGCGTTTTCGGTCCACTACCGTCCATCACGGCGCCGAGATTCTCGTGCCGGGACCGGCGTTGCTGCTCCGCTGGGACGACCCGGTTCCCGACTACCTCATGGCAGACCTGCCTCCCGATGTCGATGGATGGTATATGTCAGCGGTTCAACGGGTGCATTACGCCCGCAACTCCGCCCCGTGGCTCTGGTCCGACAGGCTGGGATGGATCTACGCCTACTCGCCCTACGCCGAGTCAGGCTGGTTCCACCAGAGGGATCTCGGATACTTCTGGGCTCACCGCGAGTCTTTCCCGTGGGTCTGGATTTTCGCGGAAGAGGACTGGACGCGTTTGGATTGATGTCCGCGCATTGCGCGGGGGATCGGAACAGCACTATCGCTCGGACTGCAGTAGATGCGGGCTCGCCGTGAAGTGGCCCAATACTTCATCCAGAGATTCGAACACCCGGGTGGCGAGCGATCGTGTTTCCGGCTGAGGCGGTGATTGATCGGGAACCATATACACCGTCGCTCCCGCTGCGTGTCCGGCACGAACGCCATAATCCGAATCCTCGAGCACCACGCATCGATCTGCCGGGACTCCCAGTTTTCGCGCGGCCAGGAGAAAGATATCAGGCGCCGGTTTGCCTTGTTCGACCTGATCTCCAGTGGCGAACTCTGAGAAATAGCGCGCCAGGCCGGTCGATTCCAGACTCCGCATCGCCGACTTCGCTTGGGTGGAAGTCCCGACAGCCAGTGGAACACGGCGTTCCTGCAGAAAATCGAGCAATGCGATGATTCCTGATTTGAGCGGAGGCACCGTATCGTGAACCAGGCTGTGGTAGTGGGCGTTGGCGCGCGCTATATAGTCCGCCACAGGAATCCCCGGCCCCAACGCATCGCGAATAATTCCATCGACCTCCTGAATCCTTCGGCCGACCATCTTGAGATAGAAGTCGTCCGGGACGTTGAGGTTGAGTTCGTGTCCGGCGCGATCCCACGCGATGCGACCCAGACGCTCCGTATCGAGCATCAGGCCGTCCATATCGAAAATTGCCGCCTGAAACGCCATCAGTCTCCAATGCGCTCCGCCAGATAACCCTCCAGCTTGTCCTCGGAAACGCGTTCCTGGCGGGTCGTATCCCGATCCCGGACTGTCACGCACCCGTCCTTTTCCACGGTGTCAAAATCCACAGTCACCCCGAACGGGGTTCCGATCTCATCCTGCCGGCGGTAGCGACGCCCGATCGCTCCGGAGACGTCGAAGAAGACGTGCCAGCGCCGGCGCAACCGTTCCTGGATGGCGTCGGCCCGTTCCATCAAAGCCGGCTTGTTCTTCACCAAGGGAAAGACCGCAACCTTGTACGGCGCCACCCGCGGATGGAAGCGCAGGAGGTTTCGGCTCTCGCCATCGACCTCATCCTGCATGTAGGCCGAACAGATCACAGCAAGGAGCGTCCGCTCGACTCCGAGCGCCGGTTCGATGACGTGCGGCAGATAGCGACTTTTCCGCGATTCGTCAAAGTACTCCATCGACTTGCCCGCGTGCTCCTGGTGTTGGCGGAGGTCGTAATCGCCACGAGCGGCGATTCCCCAGAGCTCCTGAACTCCAAACGGATATGCGAACATGATGTCGGTCGTGCCGCGCGAGTAGAAGGCGAGTTTCTCCGTCGGGTGGTTGTATTCGCTGAGCAGCTCCGGCCGGATTCCGATTCCCACCAGCCAGTTCCGACACCAATCGATCCACTCCCGGTGTCGAACCTGCCAATCCTCCTCCGGGGGGATGAAATACTCCATCTCCATCTGCTCGAACTCGCGGGAGCGGAAGATGAAGTTCCGGGGTGTGATCTCGTTGCGAAACGCCTTGCCGATCTGGGCGATTCCAAACGGCAGCTTCACGCGGCTCGTGTCCATCACGCTCTTGAAATCCACGAAAATTCCCTGTGCCGTCTCCGGTCGGAGGTAGGCGACCGCCTCCTCCTCCCGCACCGCCCCGACATACGTCTGGAACATCAGATTGAAGTCGCGCGGTGGTGTCAGACTCCCGGGGTTGCCGGTTGCCGGCGACGGAATCAACGCATACTCCTCGGGGCGCGCCTCCGTGTATTCCCGCAGGTGCAGCGGTTCCATCTCACCCTGTTTCCCGAGCTTACGCTTGAGGTCATGCGCCCGTTCCGCGGCCCGTTCTTCCATCCCACCATCCTCGAGGACGGAGACGTATCCGATCGTCTCACCTGCCACGATCACGGGTGCGAAAAACAGCTGATCGGCCCGATAGCGCATCTTGGATTCCCGGCAATCGACCATCGGGTCGGAGAACCCCTCGAGGTGTCCCGATGCCTCCCAGACCTTCGGATGCATGATCACCGAGGCGTCCAGTCCGACGATATCGTCGCGCCGGTGCACCATGTCCCGCCACCAAGCGTTCTTGATGTTGTTCTTCAGCTCAACGCCGAGCGGTCCGTAGTCGAAAAAACCATTCAGCCCGCCATAGATCTCCGACGAGGGGAAAATAAAACCCCGCCGCTTGCAGAGTGAAACAAGGGACTCCATGTCGATCGGGCATGCTGATGCGGTTACCTCCGGCATAAGCGGAAAAACCTGCTGAGTTCGTCTCATCAGGTCAAGACAAAGCGAGGGAGGCCCGGCACCCTAAAAACCGCCCCTCCCAGCCGGGAGGGGCGGTTTGACTCAAAACGAACGGGCGCAAGGTGTGTGAGCGCCCTTGCGCGAAGCCGCGGCAAGGACTCAGACCGCTTCGTCGCCACTCTCGTCGGTACGAATGCGGATGACCTCTTCGACCGGCTGGACGAAAATCTTCCCGTCGCCGATCTTTCCGGTCTTGGCTGCGTTCTTGATCGCTTCAACGGTCTTGCCGACCAGGTCGTCTGGAACGGCAACGTCGACCATGACTTTCGGAAGGAAATCGACGGTGTATTCGCTTCCCCGATAGATCTCCGTGTGGCCTTTCTGGCGGCCGAAACCTTTGACTTCCGAAACGGTCATGCCTTCGACACCAATCTCGGAGAGCGCTTCTTTGACTTCCTCCAGCTTGAAGGGTTTGATAATGGCTTTGATAAGTTTCATCGTTAGGAACTGATTATATTGATGATTGAGGGTGTGTTAGAAGTGACAGGGTAATGCCTGTGTGTCAAACTCCTGACCGCGTGGCGAGCTGGAAGTCTGGATAGGCCTCCTGACCGTGTTCGCCAATGTCGAGTCCCTGGGATTCCTCGTCCGGGCTGACCCGGATCCCCATCGTCGCCTTCAGCAGCGAGAACAGAGCAAGCGAGAAGAGAAATGCGAAGGCGCAATAACTCAAGGTGCCGACCAGCTGGATTCCAAAACTCTGCGCGGAAAACAGACCGACCGCGAGCGTCCCCCATATCCCACAGATGCCGTGTACGGAAATCGCCCCGACCGGATCGTCGATTTTGATCTTGTCGAACATCAGGATCGAGAAAACCACAATCGCGCCCGCGACGAGGCCAATGATGACGGCCGAGTAGGTTCCGACCGCGTCGGCACCCGCCGTGATCCCGACAAGTCCCGCGAGGAAGCCGTTGAGCACCATCGTCAGGTCCGGCTTCTTGATCACCCCCCACGAGACAACCGTGGCCGCGATGCCTCCGGAGACGGCTGCCAGCGCTGTCGTCGTGAAGACGTACGAGACGAGGAGCGGATCCGCGCTCAGGACCGAGCCTCCGTTGAATCCGAACCACCCGAGGAAGAGGAGAAACACGCCGATCGTTGCAAGCGGCATACTATGGCCGAGAATCGGCCGAATCTTTCCCCCCGGGAGGTATTTTCCGGCGCGGGGACCGAGCACGATCACACAGGCGAGCGCCGCAAAGCCGCCGAATCCATGGACGATCGATGAACCGGCAAAGTCGTAGAATCCCATTGCGTCGAGCCATCCCCCGCCCCACTGCCAGGAACCGGACAACGGATAGGCAAACCCGACGAGCACCACGACAAAGAGCATGAAGGCGGGGAGTTTCACCCGTTCCGCCACCGCACCCGATACAATCGTAGCAGCGGTCGCCGCGAACATCGCCTGGAAGATGAAGTCACCCCACCACGTGTAGTCGGCGTAGGCGTCCGTCATGAGTCCGACATCGAGGTTCAGGCCCATGCTTCCGGCCGCGCTTCCGAGCGCGATCACGCCGTTGAAATCGCCCGGGTACATCGCGTTGAATCCCCATAGAAAATACGTGAGGATACCGATCGAGATGATCCAGCAGTTCTTGAAGAGCACGTTAACGGTGTTCTTCGATCTGGTGAGGCCGGTTTCCAGCGTCGCAAAGCCGAGGTGCATCAGGAAGACCAGTGCTGCGGCCATGAGAATCCAGAGGTTGTTCACCGCAAACAAGGCGAATCCTTCCGATTCTGTGAATGCTTCGTAACTGCCGTATTCCTGCGCGCCCAGGGTCGCCGACAATGCGGTGTACCCGAAGAGGGCCGACAGAGCAGTTCCGAAAAGCCGAGGGTTCTTTAGTTTTTGCATCATGATTGTTCAACTGAGATGAATCGGTTACGTCGAAAACGCCGGGACGCGTTTTTGACAACGGAACGATATCAAGCACAATCCATGCCAATCACGCAGCGGGGTTGGATGCAGCGCAATCGGAGCGATCTGGAGCGTCCCGAAATCCGCGGATGATCGGAAATGACCAGAGGAAGACGTGCTTCGAACAAGTTCACCCCATGCCAGGCCGGGGTTGTATCGACCTGTATAGCGTGCATTTTTTCGCCAACTTGGAATTGTTATGCAGAATACAGCCGTGTAGGGTTCCGTTCGCCTGCCAATTTGAACATGCGAATCGCAATACTGCATTACCACTTGAAGCCCGGGGGGGTGACGCGGGTCATTGAGAATGCTGTCGCCGCGCTCAGCCGGCGGGGACACGAAGTTCTGGTGATCAGCGGCGAACCGTATGCGGGATCGGCGTTGCCGGATACCGCAGTCGTGGAGGGTCTCGGATATCGCGATACAATGGATCCCGGGGACGGCGAACGCTTGGCTGAATCGATTCAAACCACGGCCCGCTCGCATTTCGGAGGAGATCCCGATCTATGGCACATCCACAATCACAGTCTGGGAAAGAACCTCTGTTTTCCAGAAGCCGTCCGGGCACTTCTGAAGGCGGACGGCCGCGTTCTCCTTCAGATTCACGACTTCGCCGAGGACGGCCGCCCGGACCAATACGAGCGTCAGAAGCAGGCCCTCGCGGAATCCGGAGCAGCGGTCGACCGGTTGCTCTATCCCGCCGGGCCCCAGGTGCACTATGCAGCCCTCAACGGGCGCGACCTCGCATTTCTTCGGGAGAGCGGCGTGGGAGACGATCAGCTCCACTCATTGCCGAATCCGATTTCAATCCCCGCGGATGTTGCGGCTGCCCCCCCCTCTGGCCTCTTCCCCCAGGCGAAACGTTTCTACCTCTACCCGACCCGGGCCATTCGCCGAAAGAATCTCGGTGAACTCCTGGCACTTTCGCTCGTGGCTCCGGCGCAAACCGTGTTCGCGACGACTCTGTCGCCCCAGAATCCCCAGTGGCGCCGCATCTACGAGGGGTGGATGGGCTTTGCGAAACGCCACCGGTTGGCGATTCGTTTTGGCGTGGGCGACGATCCCGACCTCGCGTCGGTTTCATTCAGCAGCTGGATTGCCCGCTCCGACGGCCTCGTTACCACGAGCGTTGCAGAAGGATTCGGGCTTGCCTTCCTCGAGCCATGGCTTTTTGGAAAACCGCTTCATGGGAGGGACCTCCCGGCGATCACCGGGGATTTTCGCGCACAGGGTATCCGGCTGGACGGCCTCTATGACCGGCTTTCGATTCCGCTGGACTGGGTATCCGAAGGCGCGTTACGCGACCGCCTCGCGCACGCGTTGGAGCGCAGTTACGCCGCCTATGGTCGTGCCGTTCCCGCCGATGCATGCGAACGCGCCCTGGCGAGCATGGTCCGCGACGGCGGCGTTGATTTTGGCCGCCTCGACGAGATGCTGCAGGAGCGGGCTCTGGAACACTGGATTTCGCGCCCGAATGCCGCGCCGTACGACGCGATCGCGTTACCATGGGACGAGGACCCTGGCATGTGCGCTGCGATTGATTCAAACCGCGAACGCATCGCCACAGTCTACAGCCTCGAACGCTATGGCGATACGCTCGAACGTATCTACACGGCGCTCGCGAAGTGTGAACCATCCGAGCTGGAAGCCCTCGATGCGGATCGGCTCCTCGATGGCTTCCTGCGTCCCGAGACTTTCAATCTCCTGCGCGCCTGAATCATCCGGTGATGTTGAACGGAACGACCACGCGGACCACCCGCGGGTTTCCCTGTTCCCTGGGAGGCGTGAAACGCCATTGCAACACCGTCTGGAACGCGGATTCCGCCACCTCCCGATTGTCGCTGGAGAGAACCCGTGGAAGGCGAACCGCACCCTCCCGGTCAACGAAGAACGCCACACGAGCCGCTCCGGTGACCGGCGTCCCGTCCTCGCTGACGAAGAGCGTCGCGGGCTCGTCGTCGACGCGCTCGAGCGGCCGGTCGAGATTCCCCTCCGCGGTTACTTTCAGAAACGGCTCCGGGGAGATCGCCCGCATCTGCTCCAAAAAGATTTCCTGATGCTCCTGCAGCGTGATCGAGGAAGCCACTCCTTCGGCCCGGAAGTTGACATGGAGCACCGATCGCGTCTGGACCGGTTCACCTTGATGGCGCGCCGGTAGGAAGCGTACGTCGGGCAGATCGCGTTCCACCGCGCGCGCGAACTCCAGGTGGGAGGCCTCGATCGTGACGAAATCAACAACGCTGCCGTTCTCGTCGACATCCACGATCACACGGGCGTAGCCCTCCACCGGATAGCCGCGGATCAAGTAGCGTTGAGGGAAAAGGAAGGCACGGTCAGGACGAACGATCCGGAGCGGCTCCCACTCCATTTCGTCCACCGGCTCCACCGGAACAACCGCATCCTCGTGCAACGGTGTCTGGGCTGCCAGACCGGTACTGAAGACCAGAGCGCTCGCGATACAGAGTTGAATCCATCGCGAGACTCGGAATCGATCGCATTGAATACGTGTAGCAGACATAATCTTTCAGTGTACGCGCACGCACGTTACCTTGCAAGCAAAACCGGAAGCCCCGCCCTTTCCGGGCTGCCTTTTTACCTTGAAAACGACCGGCGACGGGCGATGCTTTCCCCGGCAGCGACCCAACTCAATGCAGACTTCGCAATCACGGACCGTACACGGAAAAACCCGCTTTTCACATGATTGATCACGCCACGCTCGCAAGCGCCGCGACCCAGGCACGCGGCCTCGCAATCGACGCCGTCCACGCCGCAGGCATCGGCCATCTCGGCCTCCCCCTCGGTTGCGCGGAAATCGGCGCTGTCCTTTTCGGTCACGCGCTGCAGCTCAATCCGGAACAGCCCCGTTGGATGAATCGGGATCGTTTCGTTCTCTCCGCCGGCCACGGCAGCATGTTTCTGTACGCCTGGCTGCACTTGAGCGGTTATGATATTCCGATGGAAGAGATCCGCAACTTTCGTCAACTCCACAGCCATACTCCCGGGCATCCGGAGTTCCGCGAGGCACCGGGGGTGGAGTGCACGACCGGTCCCCTGGGCCAAGGGGTAGGCAACGCGGTTGGAATGGCGGTTGCGGGCAAGATGGCGGAGGCCCGCTATAATACCCCCGAGAACCCGATCTTCGACTATAGGGTTGTCTGTCTCGCCGGAGACGGGTGCATGCAGGAGGGCGTTGCGCAGGAGGCAAGCGCTTTGGCCGGCCATCAGAAGCTGGACAATCTCATCCTGATTTATGACAGCAACGGGGTGACGCTCGACGCACAGGCTGAAGCGACGCAGAGCGAAGACACGGCAACGCGGTACCGCGCCATGGGCTGGGATGTCGTGACGGTGGATGGGCACGACATGGATGCATTCCTCAACGCATTCGACCGGGCGCGGTGCGCCGCGGGGCAACCGCGCATGATCATTGTCGAAACCGAGATCGGACGCGGAATTCCGGAGGTGGCGGGGACCTGGAAGGCACATGGCGAAGGAGGTCACCAATACGCCGATTCCGCCCGTAAAGGACTCGGGCTTCCCGAGGAGCCATTTTTTGTTTCGGAGGACGTTCGGGCCTACTTTGAGAAGCTCAAGACCGAGCGGATCGCATCGTGGAGGGAGTGGAGCACGCGTTACGAGACGTGGCGATCCGAGAATCCCGGGAAGGCGGAAGAGCTGGAATCCGCCTACGCAGGGAACCGGCCCTCTGCGGAGGAGGCGCTCTCCTGGTTCTCGGTGAAGGACAGCGAAAAACCCGCGGCCACCCGGGCGACGGCGGGCAAGGTGCTCAACGAACTCGCGGCGGCCTGCCCGCAGGTGATCAGCGGCAGCGCCGATCTGCACGGCTCCACAAAGAATTATCTGGACGACTGCGGCGATTTCACGCCGGACGACCGGACCGGTCGCAATATTCGGTTCGGCATCCGGGAACACGCCATGGGCGCGATCGTTAACGGCATCGGGTACGACGGGTTGTTCATTCCATCCGGAGCGACCTTTTTCACGTTTTCGGATTACATGCGCCCAGCCGTCCGGCTGGCATCCCTGTCGCGTCTTCCAGTGCAGTTTATCTGGACGCACGACAGCGTCGGAGTCGGCGAGGACGGACCGACCCACCAGCCCGTTGAAACGATCGCGAGTCTCAGGTGCATGCCCGGGCTCACCCTCCTGCGGCCGGCGGATAATGAGGAGGTCGCTGGTGCGTGGGCTTGGGCGATTGCAAACACGAGTGGGCCGGTCGGCCTCGTCTTGAGCCGCCAGAATGTTCCCAGCCTTGTGGAGATCGACCCGGAAACCCGACGTAATGGAACGCTGCACGGGGCGTACATCGCGCGCCACGAGTCAGGAGCGTTAAAGTCGATCATCATCGCGACCGGAAGTGAAGTGCACGTCGCCCTTGCGGCGGCGAAGAAACTGGGCGACGGGGTTCGGGTGGTTTCCATGCCGAGCTGCGAGATCTTCGACAACCAGTCGCAGGAGTACCGTGAGTCGGTGCTGCCGGCCAGCTGCCGCCATCGCGTGGCAATCGAGGCGGGCGTTCCCCTCTCCTGGCACCGCTACGTAGGACTCGACGGCGCCATTGTTGGAATTGACCGGTTCGGACTCAGTGCTCCGGGTGACCAGGTTCTCCACGAACTCGGGATCCACGCGGAAGCGGTGATCGCCGCCATCCAGTCACTGGGCTGATGTTCGCAATCGGGGATGCATTCAGGTGCGATTTCTCCTTGCAACCGACCAGGTTCTGCTCCTAGAACCCCTTTTCCTTTCCGGGCCGGGATAGCTCAGCTGGTAGAGCATCTCATTCGTAATGAGAGGGTCGTCGGTTCGAATCCGATTCCCGGCTCCATTACAACCAACAGGTTATGGATTCCCCTGCGCTCCTGTCAGGTTGATGCGGCGCTCCTGCGGGCGTATCGAAAACAGGCGATCGCGCCGAGCGCCGGCGGGATCGTGAAAATCAGACCGGCGAATGCCCGCAACGCGAGGGACCGAAGCGAGATCCCCGGCTGGAGCACCGCCTGTCCGGGTCGTCCGGGATTGTAGTATACGGGCACATGCTCCCCGGCCGGGTAGCGTCTCGCAAACGCCGTTGCGTCCTCGCTCGTCCGGCGTTCATGGCCGTAGCGAATCCGGGTTCCGGTGTAATGTGTTTCATCCACGGCATACCGGTATCGAATCCGGAGCTCCTGGTGATCGCGGCGGGCCCGCACGTCGGTCTCGACGGTCCGCTCGGCCTCCGCGGCGAGCACGATGCCATCGGTCTCCGGCCAACCGAGGCTGCGAATCCCATGCACGAAAGGAAAAGCCAGGAGAATCCACAGCACACCTACGAGTGCGAGAAATCCGATGCCGGTGGCCCGAAGCCAACGGTTACTACGTCGACTACGCACGGTGATGCTGCGGGATCAAACCGCGTGTGTGGAGCAGTTCCGCGATCTGGACGGCGTTCAAGGCCGCGCCCTTCCAGAGCTGGTCGCCCGAGACCCAGAGGGCGAGCCCGTTGTCAAGTGCCGCACTGCGCCGGATGCGCCCAACCCCGCACGGTTCGCGCTCCGAGTAATCCCTCGGCATTGGGTAGCGGTTCGACGCGGGATCGTCACAGACTTCGACGCCAGGAAATTTTTCGATGGCCTCGCGGGCGGCATCCGGGTCCGCCGGCCGCTCGAACTCCGCGTCGATCGAAACGCTGTGCGCCCGCAGCACCGGCACCCGCACGCAGGTGCACGAGACGCGCAGATCGGATATTCCGGTGATTTTCCGGCTCTCGTGCAACATCTTTGCTTCCTCGTTCGTGTAGCCGTCCTCAAGAAAGCGATCCACGTGCGGCAGTACATTGAATGCAATCTGGTAGGGGTATACCGACGCCGTGAGTGGACGGGATTCGACCCAGGCGCGCACCTGCTCCTCCAACTCGACGATTCCCTGCCAGCCCGATCCGGATACGGCCTGATAGGTCGACGCGAAGACGCGGCGCAATCCGAACGCGCGGTGTAACGGGAAGAGCGCCATGAGCGCAATGGCGGTGGAACAGTTCGGGTTGGCAATGATGCCGTGATGCCCGGCCACGGCCTCCGGGTTGATCTCGGGAATGACGAGCGGGACCTGATCATCCATGCGGAACGCGGAGCTGTTGTCGACGACGATGCAGCCGCGATCCGCAGCCTCCCGCGCCAATCGCCGGCTCACGCCGGCCCCTGCCGAGAAGATCGCCAGGTCGAGCTGAGCGAAAACCTCCGGCGTTGCCTCTTCGACGCAATAGTGCTCGCCGGCCGACTCCAGCTGCTTCCCGGCGGAACGCGCCGAAGCAAGCGCCCGTAATGATGCAGCCGGAAACGAGCGCTTCCGGAGCATTTCAATGAGTTCTTGACCGACGGCTCCCGTTGCGCCGACTATTCCGACTCGATAGCTCATACTCCTGATCCTGGTCCGATGGCTGAGGTACACTATAAACAAATCGCCGCAATTTTCGAGGATCGCGGCGTGGCACCCTCCGAGGATGTTTTGCTTGTTCGCATTGGCGAGCAAAAACTCTATCATTTCCGAAACGGCCGGGAATGGCGCAGCTATTCGGTGAGCACCGGCGCCCGCCTCCCCAGTTGTGTCGAAGACTCCGGCGGGACACCATTGGGATTGCACCGGGTGCGGGATCGAATCGGCGGCGGCGAGCCTCTCGGCATGATCTTCGAAGGCCGACGCCCGACCGGTCGATGCTATCTGGAACTCCTGCCCGAGGCAAACGCGTGCAATCGTATCACAACGCGGATTCTTCGACTCGAAGGTATGGAGGAAGGCGAAAACCGGGGTCCTGGACGGGACTCATTCGAGCGCTACATCTATATCCACGGGACGAATCGGGAACAGCATATCGGAACACCGGCCTCCGGTGGTTGCATACTGCTCCGGAACCAGGAGATGCTCGAGCTCTTCGACAGCGTCGCCCCGGAGACGCTGGTCTGGATTGAATTGTGACAACCCGCGATGGTCGCTACCGCAAGCGGACGTAGCCGGAGTAAGAGATCAATCCAATACCTCCAGGGCCTCTCGTGCAACCGCGTCGGCGACCAATCGCCCCCGTCGCGTCAGAGCCAGACGATCGGGAGACGGGTGGCAGGCGAGCCCTTCGTTGATCCATGCTGTCCAGAGCGACTCCAACTCCCCCCAGGGAGCGCGGGGCCAGCGCTTTCGCAGCCGGTTCAGATTGATTCCCGCGTTCATCCGCAATCCGAAGATTACGGCGTCCACGGCCAGGTTCGCATCGTCCAGCACCACCCGGTCAACCCGCTCGAGGCGACCGATCTCCACGCCCTGGTACCAGCGGTCGAGTGATTCCGGATTGGCGAACCGGATTCCCTGGAACTGGCTGGCCGCAGCAGGTCCGTAACCAACCCATTCCCCCATCTCCCATGTATGGACATTGTGCTGGCACGCAAAGCCGGGATGGGAGTAGTTACTGATCTCGTACTGGCGGTAGCCGGCGTCCTCCAGCAGGTCGATGGCGTGTTCATACAGCACGTACTCCTCCGATTCGGAGCACGGCCGCACCTCGCCGCGCCGCAGGCGTGCCCAGAGGCGGGTATCTTCCTCAAAGGTGAGGCAGTAGGTGGACAGATGTTCAGGAGCACACGCGATCGCGTGCCTGAGATCCCGATCCCATGCCCCCGGATCCTGACCGGGGATCGCAAACATCAGGTCAATATTGAGGTTCTCAAACCCGCAATGGCGGATGCGGTCGATCGCGCGCATCACTTGCGCTGCGGAGTGCCGGCGTCCCAGTTCTGAGAGAACACGGTCGTCGAAGCTCTGAACTCCAAGGGAAATCCGGGTAACCCCGAGGTCGCGCATAACCCGGAGTTTGTCCTCCTTAACGGTTGCCGGTGCCATCTCGACCGTCCACTCCGTCGGTGCTCCTTCGGTGTGCCGGAGCATCGCCGCACCCAGGCGGGCTACGTCACCGGCCGGAAGCAGCCCCGGGGTTCCTCCGCCCCAGAAGACCGTCTGCACGCGCCGTCCTGGCGGGAAGAGCCGCAACTCCAGCTCGATGGCATGCAGGTAGCGTTCCAGATCCGCGCGCCGCGGCGCCTCCTGGTAGAAAGCGCAGAAATCGCAGGAATGCGAGCAGAACGGGACGTGCAGATAGAGGCCCAGCGGCGGCTCCGTCCGCTGGTTTGTTGGGAGTTCCGAACTCGGTTCTTCTGCCAGGCCGTACACAGCGGACGAGTTTTTCGCTCCGACCGGATTCCTGTCGAGGCAATTCCCCATGCAGGGCGCTGACGCTTTTTCTTGCGAATCAGGATATTCTCCGTCTTAGTTGGTGCTCATATCGCTTATGAGTTTCCCCAAATATATCCTGATTGGAATCGCTGCGGCCATCGGCTTTGGTCTCACCGGATGTGGCCAGACTTTCACAAACCTGACCCCAAGCCGGGTAGCCCAGAATGATTCCCACATCTATTCGTTCAGCTTCACCGCGAACCTGTCGGATCCGAATGTGGTTCAGGAGACGGTTCGCGCAAGCATCGTCATTGACGGTGAGCAGTACAGAATGGAACGCGACCCGGACGGGAGCCCGCACTTCAGGTTTGATTACCAGTTCCCGCCCGGGCAGCGCCGAGCCCTGTACTACTACGTTCTCGAGTACGAAACGATCAAGAACAACGTACGGCGCGAGGTCACACGCACCAGCGTCTACGGGGACGAGGATCCCCACCAGATTCGTGTCGTCAATCGCTATCCGATTCAGTTGGTGACGACGCGGGGGCCGGTCGGCGCATCGGTCAACCTCGTCGGTCGCGGATTCAGTGAGCACGACCAGGTCGTTTTTGGGGATCGGGAAGCCTCCACCACGTTTGAGTCCTCCTCTTCGCTCCGCTTCACCGTGCCGAGCGTTCCCGCTGACAGCTCCTACCCGGTATCGCTTCGCACCGGTGCCGCGGACCTTCCGGCGGGAAGCTTCCGCGTCGATTCCGCATCCTTTTCGGTGCTTCCCGAGACGATGGAACTCGGGGTCGGCGAACGTCAGGTCATGATCATTCGGACTAGCTTCCCCGCCCCTTCGGGAGGATTGCCCGTCGATGTGACGACCGACGTTCCGGATAGCATCATCATGCCCGAGGTGACGATTCCGCAGGGCGCCCGCACGGTGAACGTGACCGTCGAGGGCGGGGACCCCGGTTCGGGCACCCTCTACGTCGAAGCGCCCGGCTTCCGGACCACCGAAGTCCCGGTAACCGTCTATTGACGATCCGTTCTTCGATTCGAGCCGCGGTCAGTCAGGATGTCACCGGACTGTCGACCCACCGGCGGATATCGCGGATCTTCCAGACCTCTTCGAAGCCGTCGATCTCCACTGAAACGGATTCGCCCGCCCGCCTGGAAATGAGGTTGTTTGCCAGGGGCGTCAGGTAGGAAAGCACGTTGTTCTCGGGATCGCTATCCCAAGCGCCAAGGATGGAGAACGTGACGATCTGACCGGTCGAACCCTGTTCCAGCTCGACAACACTTCCGATGCCAACGACTTCGACCGGAGCATCGGAGAAGTCGGTCACCTGCGCCCGAGAGAGGTCGGTTTCGAGCTGTTCCTTGCGCGAGAGTAGTGTCTCCTGTTCCTGACGAGCCATTTTGTACTCGGCGTTCTCACGGATATCTCCGTGTTCGCGCGCAGCCGTGATCGCAGCCTTGTTTTCGGGAATCTTCGTGTTCATCAGATGATCGTATTCCTGCCTGCGCATTTCGAAGCTCTCGCGACTTACAATGAGCCCACGCTGTCGGCTGCTGCCCGTTTCCCCAACCAGGTCCTGTACGCCGGGATAGAGGCGGATGAACCGGGCCAACACCGACTTCTTGGTCAGATCGTCGAACCCTTGGTTGAGCATGAGGTTGTTCGCGAGATCATAGGCGGTTTCCGCGTTTGCTCCCTCGAGCAACTCCGGAACGAGGTTCTGATCCTCGCTCAGCAGGTCGGCCAGGAGAATGCGGCGACTTCCGGCATTCTGCAGGGCTTCGTAGTCGATCGCATAGAGTGCCGCGTTTAGCATACGGGGCGAAATCAGCGGCTCGAGCATCGCCTGATACTTGCGCGAGTGCCGGTGTTTCAGAATCCAGAAAATGATCGGCCCCTTCAGGGTATGCTCGTTCAGCCAGCGACTGAGCGTGCTCTCAAGCAGCTCCTGGCATTCCCGTTCGAGAAGATAATTGATGCACTCGGTCGTCAGACGGCCCGAGCTGTTGCGCAGCAAATCGATTACGAGCTTCTTCCAATCCTCCGGGAAGGTGCGTTCGATGAGGTCGAGAAACCGCTTGTAGTACGACGTCGGGATCTTGGTCGCCAAATCGGAAAGGTCCGCGCAGTTATTGAGGATGGAGGCCGAGGTCGGCAGCAGGGATTCAACGTCCTCGTGGATGAATCGAGCCAGATTGTTGCGAATCCAGACGCCGTAGAGGCGTTCCCCTTCGTTCAGCTGCTTCGTTTCCTGAAGGCACGAGGCGAGCGCCTTCAGAATATCGGGCAGCGCCTCCTTGATGTCCTCGTGCTTGACGGAAAGGCCGATCAGCTTGTCGGCCAACTGAATCTTTTTCTTTGGCGCGCGCGTCTCGAAGAACGCTTCAAGAATCTCATCCTCGGCCTTGATCGGCTCGTCCCGCAGGATGTATGGAGCCGTCTTGCGCGCGGGAACCGCCACACGCG
>SL_3KL_010_SEDDRAFT_10001833_pt1 | contig 19427 bp, 16 predicted proteins | sample SodLakKL_010_SED_2_FD_10381 | JGI IMG/M metagenome (IMG submission 10381) | reverse complement strand
CTTTCGTTTTGAACTTGGCTCCAAAATGTCTTCTTTTTCTTTTCATGACAGCAAATTAACGTTTAAGCTTTTACTGTCCTATTTTTTCAGACCACTACAAAAGTAAGACTTAGTATGTCATGAGTCATTATTTTTGTTTAGATAGTTAAGGTAATTGGTGTGCTAAAATAGTATTTGCGGAATAATTTTTCTTATCTTAACAAGTTATTCCTAGATAGTAAATCAAAAAAATCAGTTCTACAAATAATGAGTGAAGTTTCAAAACTCCCTTCGGAAGAATCAGCTGAAAAAGTAGATAAAACCGACAAGTCTGGTGATTTTCAAATTTTAGAGATCGATTTAGTTGAAAAGGCAGAGATTATATGGTCTGGCAGGAAAGCCATAATAATCATAACCTTAATATTTTCCATAATTGGATTATTTCATTATTCAACTGCTCCGGAAGAGTTTGTTTCAAATGCTACTCTTATACAGGAGATTGAAAGCAGTGGAGGTGTTGAAGGTGGCGGTGCATTGCTTAGATCACTGACCGGAATGAACATCCAAACATCCCAGGGTAACTTATCAGCCGCTGCAAGAGGTCGGGCACCGCTTCCGGTTTCACTTTATCCTATGATTGTAAACAGTACAGATTTCCAAAAGGATTTGATTTACAGAGAAATCGAGTTTAGTACATTAGATACTACAATGACTCTTTATGATTTTTTTTCTGACCACTACCAGGCTCCACTTCGGGATCGTACCTATTCATTTATCGGTGATATGACAATTTATTTACCTTTTACTATTTATAATGCTACGAGAAGGTACTTGAGAAATCTTTTGAATTTTATTTCCCGTAATGATGATTCTGAAACTGAAAGTACAAGTACACGAGTGGTAGAAGAGATTGAAATTGATGACAGATTATTGTCGATTACAAACAGAGAACGAAGTGTAATTGAAAGAATGCGTTCAAGAATTTCACTTTCTGTTGGTGGTGGAACTACTGAGATTACTACAACTTTACCAGATGCTAAGGCTGCTGCTATAGTAAATGCAATTCTTGTAGAACGAATACAGGACTATATGACAGAGTACCGGATTGAAAAAGCAAGACAAAACCTTGAAGCAGTGATTAGACAGTATGAAGAGGCGAGAGAGCGTTATGAAGAAGCACAAAAAGCTCTGGCAAGATTTCAGGATGAAAATATAAATTTGTCTACTGCAATGGCCAGAACTCAGGAAGAGCACCTCAGAGATCAAAGAAATCTGAGATATAATGTGTATAATTCCATTGCGCAGGAGGTAGAACAGGCAAGACTGGTTCTTGAGCAGCAAATTCCGGTCTTCAATATTTTGGAGAAACCAAATATACCAACAACATCGTCAGCAGGATCATCTGACCTCATACTTGTTTTTTCAGTTATTTTAGGACTCTTCTTTGGTGTTGGATGGATACTATTTAAAAATTCTTCCATTATGCAGATGAAATATTCAAACTCATAATTAAGCTCTATCTATTTGAATTAATTTATTTGTGAGTGTTCGAATGAAAAACAAATATGAATAAATGTTAAAGTCATTAAAGAAAACATTTTTTCTCTTTCCAAAGAAGGATCGAATAAAACTTATCATAATTTTTGGAATGATGTTATTTGCATCATTTTTTGAAGTATTAGGAATTGGTATGATTCCGGCATTTGTTATGGCAATAGCCGAGCCAGATAGAATTATGCAGCTTGAGGTGATTGGCCCCCTCTTAGAGAGTATTAACATAACTACCTCACAATCTTTGGCCTATTTTGGAGCTGTAATCTTGATTCTGGTATATATTACCAAAAACATGTACTTGACATACTATAAGTACATTAAGGTAAAATTTGTACAAAAAATGCGTATTTATCTTCAGAATCGTGTTTTTAAAGCATATATGTCAGCACCATATACATTTTTTCTTAGTCGTAATTCTGCAGAGCTGCTAAGAAATGTTAATTCTGAAGTAGGTAAAGTAATTAATGGCACCATTATGCCAATCCTTGAGATAACATTAAATGTGATCATGTTTGTTTTAATTATTACAGGTCTGATAGTTCTTGAGCCATTTATTACTTTTATAACAGTTTTAATGATGGGGGGCGGAGGATATATATTCTTGAGATTTACGCAAAATAGATCTAAAGATTCCGGAAGGGAAAGCCGTCAGGCAAGTGGTGATATGAATAGAGTGATTCTTCAGGGGCTTGGTGGTTTTAAAGATGCAAGAGTATTGAATAGAGAAAATCTATTTTTAAAGCAATATAATATGTTTGCAAAAAAACATGTAAGAGCATCGGTTTACCAGTCTATTATAAAAGAACTACCTAAACCAATAATCGAAACACTTCTGGTTATAGGTATTTTAACAATTACGTTAATCATGGTTGCTGAAGGTCGAACGTTTACTGAGATCATACCTCTATTAACTCTATTCGGTGTTGCAGCAGTTAAATTAATGCCAATTTTCAATAATGTAATTAGTCAAATATCTACTATTAATTATAGTGCATATTCAGTTAATGCAATATTTGATGATCTTGAACTTTTGGAAGGCAAGTACAAGGATTTTCGAAAGAAAATTTTATCTGAGTCAAAACGAATGAGTTTCAGTAATGAAATTGAATTAATTTCGGTATCATATAAATATCCTGAATCAGATGATTATGCTATTCATGATATTAACCTTACAATTCCTAAAGGGCATGCTGTGGCATTTGTTGGACCGTCTGGCGCAGGTAAAACTACATTGGTGGATGTCATACTTGGTTTACTAACACCTGATTCTGGTACAATTAAAGTAGATGGCGTAGATATTTACGATAATATTCGAGGCTGGATGAAAATAATTGGTTATATACAACAGTCGAATTATTTAATGGATGCCCGGATATTCAGAAATATAGCTTTTGGAGTACCTGACAATGAAATCGAAAAAGACAAATTATATAATGCGATAAGTGCAGCACAACTTGAAGAATTAATTGAGCGATTGCCATTAGGCCTGCGAACAGTAACGGGAGAAAGGGGCACAAGGTTATCAGGTGGTCAGCAACAGCGTATTGCCATTGCACGGGCACTTTATAACAATCCGCAAATTTTGGTCATGGATGAAGCAACTTCAGCACTTGACAATATTACTGAAAAATTTGTGATTGAAGCAATAGAACGGTTACGTGGAGATAGAACGATTGTTATGATTGCTCATCGCCTTACAACTGTAAAGAATTGTGATATGATTTATATGATTGATGAAGGCAAAATTGTTGGACAAGGTACGTATGATGAGTTGCTTGAAACGAGTAAAGAGTTTAGAAAAATGAGTCTAATTGATAATAATTGATATACACCGAAATGAAATAGATTTGGGTACGCGTGTTTGTGCGAAAGACTTAATCAAGTAATTGTAAAATAAATGAGTTAGAATAAAGGATAAATCTCATCACTTTTACCACTTACATACTTCTCTTTTTTTGATTTATTTTTGAAGAGCTTTCTTATTGTCTTCTTAATGTATTTGATAAACTTTTTCATAGTGAGCTAATCATTTTTTTTGCTACATCATGATAACCAGAGTCTGTCAGATGTACAAGGGTAAAAAATTTGGTTTCTTTTTCGTCCTGAAACATATCACATAAGTCATGAACTGCGCCATATTCATCGGGATTATTCAGAAGTTCTTTTTTCATCGATTCATAAATATTATTGTTACGCAAGAAATCACCCAATATTTTACCCCCATGAACAGGACGTAAATCATCATAAAGATGTACAATCTTTTTTTCTTGTTCAGTAAGAATTCTTTTTCTATATAAATAGGGTTGTAGAAATTGAATATGTTGTGCGTTAAAAGAACGGCTGATAATATTCAAAGTTTTCAGTTGGTTTTTGAAAATATGACTTCTGTTCTTAACTATTTCTGAGAAATCAAGATTCTTTTTTTCAAAAGATTTATTCCTGGTTCTCAATTTTTTCGCTAATTCGAAATGCTCATTGAGCCAAAGCGAGAGAGAGTCTTTGAGTAGTTTTGTTTTATTACCAACAACATTGACGGGTTCCCACCCCTCCATTTCTTTGAGGTAAAACATATTAAATTTCTTCAATAGCTTCTCATTAAAACTGTGGCTTGTTATAAGTTCATTCCAGCCGGTAAAAGATAATATCAAATCAGGTTTTATTTGGTTACAGAAAAATGTAAGTGACAAGATATCCTGAGTTTGAGTTCCATTTAACTGAGCCAGATTGAAGCATTCGGCATTATCATAAGATCCAAGCAGTTTTTTATCGTCGTTAAAAAATTTTTCAATGTAACCTGCTATCGTAGTACTATTATCAGTTGATCCTGAACCCCAAGCAGCTGAACCACCAAGAAGAACTATCCTTTTTGTATTTTTTCTGGGAGGAATAAATTCAGGGGACCGGTACCCAAGGGAATTATTTTTCACCCGTTCAGGAATGGGGTTGTCAAGATTGAACAATCTGAAACCAACAGGAAAATAGAAAAACATTGGTTTACTCCAATCTTCTACTCTCTGTAAATAATCCTGATATTCATCAGCTAAAAAATCACTTCGAGAAACTTCCTGAATTAAAAATTCACGTTTAAACCATGCAATGAATCGAACTGATCCTTCTGCTATTATAAAGATTAATAGAATACCGAAAGTAACTATAAAAAAACCTGCAAATATAGATGATATGCTCATATGCTTAAAATTATTTGTGCAATACCTGATGGATTTTAGTTCATGTAATCATTAATTTTTCAGGCTGTGAAAATATAGCAGGATTCATGTAATTCCAAACCATAATAATTAAAAAAATAAATGAACATTTTAGGTATTTCAGCATTTTATCACGATAGTGCGGCATGTTTAGTGAGAGATGGTGAAATTATTGCCGCTGCCTCAGAAGAACGGTTTACCCGAAATAAGTTTGATCCTGGATTTCCCGAACATGCAATTAATTATTGCCTTTCAGAAGCGAATATTAAAGCATCAGAAATAGATTTGATCGCTTTCTATGAAAAACCACACTTGAAATTTGACAGACTGCTTAAAACTTATTTTGCATATGCTCCGAAAGGAGTGGAATCATTTATTGAAGCCATGACACTTTGGTTTGATAAAAAGTTGTGGATTAAAGAAATTATTTCAAGCAAACTCAATTACGAGGGAGACATTATTTTTCCTGCCCACCACGAATCACACGCCGCATCTGCCTTCTATCCTTCTCCATTTAAAGATGCAACAATCATCACTTTTGATGGGGTAGGAGAATGGTCTACAACCAGCTATGGTTTTGGTAAAGGCAATGTTATTACTGAATTAGCAGATATTAAGTTTCCACATTCATTAGGTTTACTTTATTCTGCTTTCACATATTATACCGGATTTAGAGTTAATTCCGGAGAATATAAGGTTATGGGGCTTGCTCCTTATGGAAAGCCTGTTTACAAGGATCTGATATTGAAAGAACTGATTGATTTAAAAGAAGATGGTTCTTTCAGAATGAATATGGATTTTTTTAACTATTGTACTGGCTTTACCATGACCAGTGAAAAGTTTCATAATCTATTTGGAGGTCCGCCAAGAAAACCAGAATCGGCACTCACTCAAAGAGAAATGGATCTGGCTCGGTCTATCCAGGAAGTAATTGAAGAAGCAATGTTACGTATAGCCCGTCATGCATATAAAGAGACCGGTATTGATAAGTTATGTATGGCTGGTGGTGTAGCTTTAAATTGTGTTGGTAACGGTAAAATATTAAAACAGGGACCTTATAGTGATGTTTGGATACAGCCTGCTTCAGGTGATGCGGGTGGAGCACTTGGCGCGGCCCTTTCTGCCTGGTATGACTATCTTGGAAATGAAAGAGTAGCTGATGGAAAAAAAGACAACCAAAAAGGATCACTGCTGGGACCTGAATTTTCTGATGAGGAAATAAAAAGATTTCTTGATTCTCAAGGGATATCTTACCAAAAGGTTACAGAAGATTTTCCTCAAGTTGTTGCAAAACTGATAAATGAACAAAATGTGATCGGATGGTTTCAGGGAAGAATGGAATTCGGCCCACGGGCACTGGGATCACGCTCAATCTTAGGTGATGCAAGATCTCCCAAAATGCAGGAAATAATGAATCTGAAAATAAAATTCAGAGAAAGTTTTAGACCTTTTGCTCCGGTTGTACTTGCTGATAAAGCTGATGAGTATTTTGAAATGGAAACAGACAGCCGCTATATGCTTGTTACATTTCCTATTCACAAAAGTAAACGGTTAACTTTAGCTGGAAATGGAAAAAATGATTCAGGTAAAGGGCTTGATAAGTTAAAAGTAATTCGTTCTGATATTCCTGCTGTTACTCATGTTGATTATTCTGCAAGGGTACAAACAGTCCATTCTGATACAAATCCACTTTTGTATAAACTGTTGTCAACATTTGATGAGTTATATGAATCACCAGTTCTTATAAATACATCCTTTAATGTGAGGGGAGAACCGATTGTGTGTACACCTGCGGATGCTTACAGATGCTTTATGAGGACAAATATGGATTATCTGGTTATTGGAAACTATTTACTTGCTAAAGAAAGCCAAAAACCACTTGAAGAAACCACCATAGATAATGTGGAATTTGAATTAGATTAATGACATGAAGAAGTTAATATTTTCAATTATTTATTATCTACTTGTAACCCCTGTAGGACTAATTTCAAGAGTATTTGGAGTCAATTTTATTGAAAAAGGTTTTGATTCGAATTCAAAAACATATTGGAATAAAAAAGAGAATTCGGAAAGACTCGATAAGAAATATTATAAAAGCCAATCTTAATAAATCAAATTCCTTTTTTTAATAGTGGCACCAATTTACAGATAAGGTTTGAGTGATTTTTATATAAATCAGTATTCATTTCAAACAGGGATTTAATTTTATTGTAATCAAAGTAATTCCATAAATCTGACTGATTTTGTTGATGAATTACATCACGATAATAATTTAAATTGCTTTGGAAAAAATTCTTTCTGACGAGAGTGGTAAACTTTTTTTCAGGGGATATAAATTTTCTTTTGAGTTTTTCTATTTTAGGATCTATCCGATGATATTTGTATTTCTCTACCTTTGAAGCATCCCAATGAATTCCACGAGTAAAATGAATTCTTTTGGATTTCCCATTTGTAAGACGTTTAGACAATTCGTGATGGATACTGCCTTTTTTTCCTCTGTAAAGATGTTCCTGTGGACTTGATAAAATGGTTTCCAACATACGTTTGGTTCCAAAAGGGAGGAAATAATCGTGTTTTCTTGCGTAATAATAGTGTTTAAAGGCCTGATAATTTCCAACTCTTTCGAACAAAAAATGGACGTTTGCAATCTGATAATCTGCATAATCCGAATTACTAATAATATCTTTGTAAGTGTGATAATAGTAATCAAAGATGCCTTCTCTGATAAATTGATATCCTGGTTCGGTTAAAAATTCACGATCAATCAATAAATCAGATAACTTGCTGATTTTTAGCAATATATGATCTTCAGTGCCATTTGGGACCTTAATATTCCAGTTATCAGGTAGTTCTAATAAAAAAGTTTTATCCTGAGAGTTGTAACCATTGAGCTGGTCTGTACAGTCAAATTTTGTAAAATTTTGATAGGCCTCACCACCTAATCCAATAAGTTGTACATTTTCAGGATTTTCATAAATAGAAGAAATTCCATCGTGAGTAACGTATCCAAAAATATTATTATAATTTATAAATGGGGCTTGTTCTTCTTCAAGGAAATTGTGTAGTGTTTCAATGTATGGGACATCAGAAGTTTCAATATATTTCAATGTAAATTTATGATCAGCAACTACCTTTTTTGCCAGTTTTCTATCATTTGGATGATCAGGAAATGTGTAGCAAAGAATTTTATTCTTTTTTAAACCATTGAACATGTTAATTGCAATTCTAGAATCATAACCACCGGATTGTGAGATTGCAGCTTTATGGTATTTAACAATGTATTTGGCAATATTTTCATATTCGTTGGCCATTTCATCGAGTAACTGATGAAATGAAATGTCATCACGAATCAAATCATCAATTCTCTTGTAACTGTCAATTTTCAAGCCGTTTACTACATCCCATTTTAATCTTCCAAAAGCCGGCAGTGTGTAAATTCCTTCAAATTCTGTTTCGTTACCGTATGTGCCGTCTGCAGTAATATAGTTTACATAAAAGAGTGTGTTAGTATTTGGCTTTGTAAGTAGGCTGATAAGTGTTGAGTTATTCGATACATATGTATCACCTGACAAGTCTTGACAATAAAATACTTTATATGCCGGTAGAGCATCAACTACACATTCAAACGAGTTATAGTCTGCTTTAAATAGAGAGAAATGACCTGTGGCTACATTGTATATATCTGAGAGAGAGATTAGCTTTTCTTGAATATTTTTTGCTGATCGAAAATCAGTATCAGGTTGAGTAGTTGAAGCAATAAATCCACTATATCCAAAGAGAGATTCAGTAATATTGTGATATGTTTTATTCCACTTTTCCGGATCAGAACAAATAGATATATAATGTATGTGATCACCTCGAAATTCTGTTATCTCATTTTTTTCACTGTTATTATTGTTGGTTACCCATTTTTTTATTACATCAATGGAATTGTTTTCGAAATGTGAACCACCAAATTTTGCTATCCAGGTATTCATAAACTATAGATTTATCAGATGTCCAGATTTAAAAGACTCTTTAATTTTTATACGTGGTTAATTTATAAAAATTTTCATAATGAAATAATTTGAAAAAAATTTGTCCTTTCAAAATTTGGCATATACTGAACCCCGTAGGGTTTATCTGCCTTCTGGATAACCATTAAGTTCATTCGAATATAGTAGAGGTGCAATTTTCGATAATAATTCTCCACCATTTTTATATTCATAATCTACATTTTCCAAATGAGACGTAATCTTTTTTTTGTCCAAATAATCCCAAATTGACGAATTAGGTTTTGAATGAAATATTTCAAGGTACTCTTCAAGGTTTTGATTGTAAAACTCAGTCCGAAGTTGAGAGGAATATTTTTTGGGACGTTGTGGTAGGTAACCTGAAAACTTTTTTTTGATTTTATTTTGAATATTGTGTTGAACACGCTTTAAATATCCGGTGTCCCAGTGTAAACTTCCGGTAAATGGTATTACTTTATCATTTCCATTAGTAAATAAGTCATTTAATTCTTTATGAAGACTATGCTTGTTATTTCGTAACCGTTCCGGCCTGTCCTGACTTAATGCTGCTTTTATAAAGTCTACATTAGCAAAGGGTAAAAAATAATTATTATCAAAATAATTAAGGAAAAATTTATATCCGTGGTAACTTCCGAAACGATCAAATATAAAATAGAATAATCTTAATTTATGGTTTGTACCCCTATTCGATAAAAATAATCCATACTTATTTTCATAATGTTCCTGTAAATTGTTACAGATTTTTTCATAACCTTCAGGTGTTAAAATGTCTTTATTAACAATTTTCTTTATAACTGAATGGATGGCTTCCTGTCCCTCAAGCTGATCAAGCATTTTAAACTTTTTAACCCCATAATCATCAATATCTCCACCGTTGCCATTGAGAATAACGTATTCGTTATCAGCGAATAAATTCTCAAAATCTTTTTTATAGCTAAATCCTAATACATTATCAAAATTCCTAAACGGTGTAAGAACTTTTTCAGAATACTGAAACATTTCCTCAAATGTGGGCAATGGTGAAGCTTGCAGTGTATTATGGATTAACCCCTGACTTTCGGTTGCTTTTTTTGCCAGTTTAACATCTTGAAGATTGTCAGGAAACGAAAAGCAACTCACGGATTCATTGTCCAGATCCCAAAAACTTCTAAGTATCAATCTGGAGTCAAAGCCGCCGGACATCGACAATGCTACCTTATGATAATTAGTTAGATATTTTGAAGCCCCTTGCATTCGAGTAGCAGCATTCTTTACAAGGGCTTCATAAGGAGTGTGATTATTTACAAGGTCAGATAAAGATTTATATTGGCTAATTTTTAAGCCATTGAACTTATCCCACTGAAGCCGCCCAAACTCCGGTAATGAAAATACATTCAAATCATCAGTTTTTGTTCCAAAAGTGCCGCTTGCAGCAATATAATGAACGTAAAATTCAATATTATTTTCCGTGGATTTAAGGATTCGGAAAAACTTTGGAAAATTTGTTACAAAAACTGTTTGATTAACAGAATAATAAAAAACTTTGTAGCTGCCCAAATTGTCAACTATACATTCAAAATTTCCGTCGGATGCCTTGAAGAGTGCAAACTGACCAGTTGCAAACTCCGATACATCTGACAAATCGGAAATTGCATTGTCAATGTATTCTGCCTTTCTTAGGTCAATGTTTTTTGATCCGTTACCAACAAGTAAGCCACTATATCCAAGTATAGATTCTTGATTATCAAAATGATAAATTTTACTTCTTTCATTGGTACAATATGACAAATAATGTATAAATCCTGATTTATATTGAAAGGAAACCGATTGTTGAGTACCGGTATATTCAGAAACCGTTTCAGACAGGGATTGGATACGTTCAACTGAAAAGGGCTCTCTGCCAAGTTTGGCAATCCAGATATTCATATTCTTTTATTGGTTTATCATAATAATGAGGAAAAGAATGGAAAATTTAATGGTGTCAGTTAAACAAACTGTAAACTGGCGGCTAAATGTAATGATTATTACAGTTAAAGAAATAATTTTTTCCTTGATAAATAAAGAAGAATATAACGTATGTGATTAGTGGTTATGGGAACCATCCAGGAAAAAATTCAGGTTTTTCAGCTTGCTTACTCAGTTGATAAAAAACTTTCTATTTTCATTTCACTAACAGATGATATTTGATTATCAGCTTGCAAGTGCGAGCAAGTGGTTTTTTACATTCTGATTGATGAGATGGGCATCTGCAGAAATGTTATATTCTTTATGAAAGCCGGGTTTACCTCCTTTTTTATAAATCAGAACTCCCCAGGTTACCTGGTTGAAATATCCGGATTTCGAGATCATCTTTTTCATATAACCCTCCGGTATCAATTCGTAATCCGGTTGCAGCGCAAATAATCTTCGTAAGCCTTCCCAGCTCATTGCAGGAACAATAGGCTGGTGTAATAATATCAGAGTTCCTTTGTCAGCAAGTTTAGCCGCCTTTTTATTTGCCAATTTTCCGTCTTTAAGAAGCCAGGCTGCCACGATGAGGCACAGGTCGTTGTCGTTTAAAAAATCATCCAGGCGATGGAATATTGCATTTGTCAGCTGGTCACCAAAACTGCCTGAATGAACGGTGATGTCTTTTTTATTATTCCCATTACCATTTTTGAGCCGGACGTGACCGTTGTACGGCGGATTTGAAACAATAATATCATACTTTTCTGAAGGGTTAAACTCCCGAAAATCCGATACTCTGTAATGCGTATCAAGATTATTCAATAGAGCATTAAATGTTGAAAATTCAACAGCCCTGGGGTTGATATCCACGCCAATCGTTTTATCGTTATTACCCTGAATACACTGGCCAATGACACCGCTGCCGGAACAGATATCCAATATTTTTTTCTGCCCGGGAAGGTCAGAGCGAAACATTCCAAACGTACTGATGAGATAAGGCTGTTCCTGGGAGATGGGAAAAACATGATCTTTCGGAGGATTTGGCTCGTCGCCATCATTTAAAAAGTAATTCCCGTTCACCGGAGTGATGCAACAGGAACATGCAATTCGGTCATGTTCTCTTTTCAGGATATCAATTGAAATAAGATGGTCAAGAACGTCTGGTGAGATAAATTTCTTGATAACCTTTTCATAAACCGGCCTTTTTAAAAGAAAAAGATCTGTAAGATTCAAGAGTCCGGGCCGGTTATACAAAATCTGAGAGCGAAGGAAATGAGTCTCATGGGCGCTGATCCTTACATGTCGGGTGATCTCTTTTCCGCTTAGGCGTTGGAACATTTCCGAATGAAAACCGTTATTTTCTAATTCTGACTTAAATTTGTGTAGAATTTCAGGACTTGCGTTTTTTAATGTTGAGTAGTCAGTCATTTATTGCTTTTTGTGTGTAAATGATTTTAGAAATGATATCGGAATCTGGGGAAATGGTTTCGAAAAATTAGAAAAATTTTAAGTTTGAAAACAATGGGTGAAATAGTAACTAATCATATCTATTGAAGCAATTTTTTTTGTCACTTGCCTTTTCATTATCTTTCAAATCTTGGACAAAAACGGAGATGACTACTTCCCGGACATTTGATTCATCATCTGCACCGTTTTTAAGTGATTTTAATTTCGATGAAATAGTTAATGAACATATATATACCCATTGAAGTAAAAGCCCGTGAGTTAGAAGGCCGCGGATTATTAGCTCTTACTGCCGCTGAACGAGGACATGTTGTGATTTTGGGTGAAAAAAAAGATACAAGGGGATTATGCAAAAAGGGGTTGCTTCCGCCCGGTGTATTGCATGAAAAATCATTGACACCCAGCAAATCTACGATTAAATATTTTAATGAATTGAGAAATGCCGGATATCTGATTACATCGCAGGATGAAGAGAGTGGACTGACTACAGAATCGTACGATGCTTTTGCTAAGGGCAGATATTCAGAAAAAACCATATCAACCGTTTCCCGTATTTTTGCATGGGGTGAACACGATAGCCGTTCTTTAAAAAAAGAATACCCGCAATTTAGTGACCGTATTGTAACGACTGGATCGCCAAGAGTCGATTTATGGCGTAAAGATTTTGCGCCCTATTTTAAAGATGATGCTGTTGTGAACAATGGCGTTCGAAAACCGTTTATTTTAATTCCGTCCAATTTTAGTCTGGTTTTAAGTGAAGACCGGATTTGGAACATCATGGCAAGAATGAGAAGGGCCGGATACTTCGAAAGGGTCGTTGATGGGGCTTTCGGTGAGTTCAGAATTTACGGAGATATGTCATTCCGGCTGAAGCTGATTGGTGAATATGTAAAAATGATCAGAGAATTGTCTGCTGACTTTCCGAATGTAGACATTTTAGTAAGACCACATCCCGTAGAAGTTGTTGAGGCGTGGGAAAAAATGATTGGTGAGTTACCTAATGTCAAAGTATTACGAAAGGGAACCATCAGTGGTTGGATCAGAAATGCTTCACTTATTATAAATAATGGTTGTACAAGTGCTCTTGAAGCTGCTGCATGTGGAGTTCAGCGAATTGCTTATAGGCCGGAACCTTCAGACTTTGAATATATGATACCGAACATGGTGTGTCATCAAGCTATGACATTAAATAATTTAAAGGAGCTGGTTACGAATATTCTAAATGGTAGTCCAATTAAAGATGAGGATAAAGTTACCAGTTTAACAGACGAAATTCTTGGTTTAAGAATTTCAAATTTGCAAGGCTTATTAGCTGCCGACCGTATTGTACATGAGTGGGAGGCAATTGATGATCCTGCTACAAATTTAAATTCCGATGTAACTCAATTGTTTGAAGTAAAAAAACAAGCGGAAAATAAACCACTTTATTTGCGGTGTAAAAGAAAGTTATCACATTTAAAAAGAAGATTTGTCTCTACGGAAACCAAAAAGAAAAAAGAAGATAAATTATTGAACAATACAAATAAGTTTCCTGACTTAAAGGATGAAGAAATTCAAAGTATGATTACTAAATTCAGGAAAACACTTAACCGGTTCCATCACGTCAAATATAAGAGATTTGGTGAAAAATCATTTGTGATCTACTCTGACCAACATGAGGATTAATCTGAATCTTTTTGTGAGATAGAACAAGTTGTAAATGACTACAAATGATGCTGAAATGTCTGTTTTGAAAAAAGGACGCAATTTTTTAAAGCAAAAAACAAATCGAGTTGAACATCTGTTCTACAACTACTTCAATCGATTCATGTTTTTCATGTATAGTATGTTAAATATTGCGGATGAAGTCAGATTTAATTATTTGTTGCCAGAAACAGCACGAGCAGTCATTTGGGTACCATTAAGTGAAGTGAAACGATTTATTCCAAATCAAGAGCTAAAAAAAATCTTTAAGCCGAACAAAGTTCATTTTTCAACGATTCCGTCATTTATATGGGATGGCGACTGGGATTTAAAATCTTTATCAATTGATGATTATTACACAGATTACAATATCAATTATCGGTCAATGATGCAGATTCTGAATGATAAAATTGATTACAGGATGACAGACGAATATCAAAAAAAAGTTCAATTGATAAACACAACCGGACAAACGTCGCGTGGGAATAGTTTTGCCGAGCTGGATGCTTACTTCGAGTCACTGATTAAACTTGCTGCGGATATCAAAGAGAATGGATACAAGTTGCAAAAATATCTCAATAATGATCCTCATGATGAAATCGGGGTATTTATTGGAAGAAATGGTGAAATAATTAAAGCAGAAGATAAATTTTGCGGAACCCACAGATTTGCTATTGCCAAATATTTAAAATTAGAACAGGTTCCGGTATGTGTACTTGCAGTTCATAAAATTTGGGCAAAACAGCATATTAATTTGATTACAAGGTCAGATGATTTACAAAATTATTTTTTTGAAACAGCAAATTCACAATAAATGAAAATTATAACCTTGGGATCTGGAGCCACCGGATCCTCAGCCATTGAAGATTACTTATTGGGCAGAGTTGATGTTGCATCTGCCCCGATTAATAAGGAATTCAGGCTCATACAAGATCCCGGAGGCCTGATCGAGCTTCATGCTGCAATCTGTTTCGGATTTCACATGAACCGGGCAAGTGCAGCTATTGCAGCTTTTAAAGATTTGTGTAATCGTTGTGGAAGATCAAAATCGGGTCATCCAAAAGGGCTGAATTATCGAAACAGAATTAAAAATTACGACGAAAAAGTTGATCGGTTTATAAATCGAATAACTACAGTCTCATATTCAGGCCTTCCATTTTGTGAGCGTTCAAAATTATCAAGATGGGAATCATACTTATATCATCGGAAAGTCTCTAAAGCAAAACGACAAGGAAGTAAACCGGAAGTTGGAACAGTAAGATTGCCGGTGACTGAAAGTGTTTTTCTTAAAGAAGCAGAATCTTTTTTAAATTCATTATTTTTAAACGGAGAAAATGGCTTTGATAAACCAATTGTTATTGAACAGGGTGGATCGTTTTGGACACCAGTCAGCAGTACACAATATTTTGGAGATCGGAAAGTGATTGTGGTTACAAGGGATCCGAGAGACATTTTTTCTGAAATTTTAGATGATGGATTTGCTTACCCCGGGCGGGATGTAGAATTATTTAGTAGTTGGTTTCAGGCAATGATGGAACATGTTAATTGGTCGGAATGGGAAGATGATAATGTAATACACATAAAATTTGAGGATTTTGTGTTAGATTATCCGAAACAAAAAAAGTTGCTTGATGAACGTCTTGATCTTGATGTCAATATTTCTTCATCTTACGATCCGAAGTTATCCGAAAAAAATATCGGGAAGTACAAATCTATTATATCGGAGAATGAGGCCAAATTCATAGAATCACATCTCAAACAGTATTTGCACTATTAATTAATCTTAAAGTACAATCAATTACATGCCAAAAGTTTACATCGGAATGACCATTGATATTCTTCATCATGGCCATATAAACATTATAGAAAAGGCTAAAGAATATGGCGATGTGGTTATTGGTCTGCTTACAGACGCCGCAATTGCAGATTATAAACGACTTCCTTATCTGTCTTGGGAAGAACGGAAAAAAATCGTTGAAAATATTTCAGGGGTTTCGGAAGTCGTTCCACAAGAAGAGTGGAATTATGCTCCGAATATCAGAAAATATAAGCCTGAATTTATGGCTCATGGAACCGATTGGCTTGAGGGACCACTGGCGCCGTATCGTAAACTGGCGATTGAAGCTTTGAATGAATATGGAGGTAAATTGATTGAAATACCCTATACCGAAGGTGTTTCATCGAGTGATATGTATGAACATCTAAGGGGTGTAGGCACCACACCGGATATTCGAAGAAAATCTTTAAAAAGACTTATTACAGCCAATCCAATTACGAGAATTATTGAGACCCATAATCCAATATCTGCACTAATTGCAGAAAATACTTCCATAGAAATAGATGGAAAAAAGAAGGAGTTTCACGGATTTTGGTCAAGTTCACTAACCGATTCCACTGCAAGAGGCAAACCCGATATTGAAGCACTTGAAATTAACAGCCGGCTTACCAATATCAATGAAATCTTTGATGTGACGACTAAACCGATGATCATTGATGCTGATACCGGGGGCAAAATCGAACACTTTGAGTTGAATGTGCGAAGTATGGAACGGTTGGGTATATCGGCTGCAATTATTGAAGATAAAACCGGACTGAAAAAAAACTCACTGTTTGGTACTGATGTTGAACAGTCTCAGGACAGCATTGAACATTTTTGCGAAAAAATTAAAGCAGGCAGGGCGGCAAGGGTAAGCAATGATTTTATGATTATTGCCAGAATTGAGAGCCTTATTCTTGAAAAAGGTATTGATGATGCTGTAAAGCGAGCAAAAGCGTATGTAGATGCCGGTGTTGATGGAGTAATGATTCACAGCCGAAAAAAAATGCCGGATGAAATTTTTGAATTTGCTAAGATCTTTCGGGACCATCACCCATCCATTCCTCTTGTCAGTGTACCATCGAGTTATAATTCAACAAAAGAAGATCAGTTAATTGATCATGGTTTTGATATAGTTATTTATGCAAACCATTTGATGAGAGCGGCTTTTCCAGCTATGCAGAAAGTGGCGCGAACCATTTTAGAGAATGGAAGGGCACAAGAAGCCGAACAATATCTAATGAGTATCAAAGATATTCTTGAATTGATTCCCGGTACAAAATAATGATTGATCCAAAAGATTTCATTGACGCTTTACAGATTGCCGGTATTGAGTTTATTACGGGTGTGCCCGATTCGCTGCTGAAGGATGTATGTGCATGTATTACGAGTGAATTTCCATCGAATCAGCATATTATTGCCACCAACGAAGGATCAGCGGTTGGATTGGCCATGGGACATTATCTCTCAACCGGGAAACCGGCCATGGTTTATATGCAGAATTCTGGACTTGGCAATGCAGTTAATCCACTCACCTCTTTAGCTGCCGGTGAAGTTTATGGTATTCCTATGGTATTAATGGTTGGGTGGCGTGGCGAAATTGATGTAAATGGAGTTCAGTTAAAAGATGAGCCACAACATGTTAAACAAGGTAACATTACCCCTCATCAGCTCGAACTACTCGATATTCCTTATGAAATTGTAACAGATAAAGAGGATATCACCACTCTGATGACAAAAGTAACGGATCTCGCCCTAAAAAACTCAACTCCAGCAGCTATACTCGTACGAAAAGGTTCATTCAGCAAATATACACTGAACAATAACCGTGAAGATGAGCATTTGCTAAGTCGTGAGCAGGTTATTGAGATCCTGGTAGATGTGATTCCTGGTGATTCTCCTGTTGTTTCAACAACAGGTAAAGCATCAAGGGAGTTGTACGAACTCCGGAAAGCCCGGAATGAAGGGCATGAAAAAGATTTCTTAACTGTGGGAGGGATGGGACACGCTTCTCAGATTGCAGCCGGAATTGCACTATCACGTCCTGAAAAAACTGTATATTGTCTTGATGGAGATGGTGCTGTGTTGATGCATATGGGGGCTCTGACCATTAATTCGGGGATTAAAAACCTAAGCATATTGTTTTAAATAACGGTGCACACGACTCAGTGGGAGGGCAGCCCACCAGAGCGGCTGATTTGAACCTTGCTGAAATTGCTAAAGAATGCGGATATTCCCTGGTTCTTAGTGTAACTGCTGAAGATAAAATTAAGAGTGCTTTAGAAAAAATTATTCGATCAATCAGAAGCTCGTTTTTGGAAATCAGATGTAGAGCAGGAGCCAGAAAAGATCTTGGCCGTCCGGATCGAAGCCCGAAACAAAACAAGCAATCATTTATGGACTTTCTTAAATCGTGAACACAGACTACAAAACAAAATCAATTGCAGCATTTGTTGAAGAACGCAACGCATCAAAACAGTTATTTACGGCTGGGCCTGCAAGCCTGCTTTCTGAAAATCTAACGGGTTTGATGCCCTGTTTTGGCCGTGGAGACCGGGAGTACTCGGATGTTGAAGAAACGGTTTTGAACAAGCTAAAAGAGATGACCGGACATAAACATATTGCCAGAATGCAGGGTTCGGCAAGTCTTGCACTTGAGATTATGTCCATGAATTTTCTGCATGGCCGTGTATTGGTTGTAGATACCGGATATTATTCCAAAAGGATGAGCTGGCTGGCACATTCTGCTAAGCGCAGAACGGGCACTATACGTGAGATAGAAGAAGTGAACTGGAAAGATCTCGATTCGGTTGCAGGACAGTTTGACTGGATCGTTGCCTGTTCTGTTGAAACAAGCTGCGGTTTAAAAATTAGAATTGAATCTTTGCAACAAGTGGCTGATAAACATGGGGCTAAATTGATGCTCGATGCAACCGCCTCAATCGGGCTGGAAAGCGGACATGAACTGGCTGATACCATTGCATATAGTTCATGCAAAGGATTATTCGGATTAACCGGTGCATGCTTTATTGCATTTAATAAAGAGCCAGTTTATGAGGTTGATTCGTTCTATCTGAATTTATCTACACATATCAATAAAAAAATGACGGGACCGTATCATGCCATTACATCACTTGCTGATGTGCTGCCTAAACATAATGAGTTCAGGGAGGCTGTTAGAATCAACAAAGAAAAATTTATAAAAGATTATAATGAGTGGGTAATCTTTGATGAGCAACATCAACCATTACTGTGTACTTTTGTTGCCTGCGATATTCAGTCTCAAAACTCTAAAGCCATTCTCTACAGACCAAGAAGTGAGCTACGTGGAAGCGTGGTTTGCCATCTGGGAGAAGTACATCTTGGCTCTAAGGCCGAGGGAGAAATTCAGGAATCTTTAATCGCTGCGAAACTTTAACTGAATTTTTTATGAAATCGAATCTAAAACGCATTATGGTTGATATGTCTGCCACCTTGTTGCATCATGGCCATATCCGCATTTTAAAAGCAGCTAAAGAATTGGGCACTGTTGTAGTGGCACTAACAGTTGACGATGAAGTTGAAAAGGCAAAAGGGTATAAGCCCGAATTAGATTACGAACAGAGAAAAGAGATTTTGGAAGCAATTGAATATGTGGATGAGGTAGTTCCATGCAATTGGTTGATTGATGAAGAATATCTCGACAAACATGATATTGATCTGCTCGTGCACGGCTCAGACAATATGAATGATATTGACCCTGAAAGATTATTAATTTTACCAAGAACTGAAGGAGTCAGCAGCAAC
>SL_3KL_010_SEDDRAFT_10001831_pt1 | contig 19432 bp, 22 predicted proteins | sample SodLakKL_010_SED_2_FD_10381 | JGI IMG/M metagenome (IMG submission 10381) | reverse complement strand
ATTATCCCCCCAAGAAGAAGCCCTGCATCTTTTTCTGCAATATCAAGACCTCTCTCTTTCATCATCTTGTAAACTAGTGTGGAGGTGCTACCAACATCTTCTACTCTAAAAAAAATCGTCTTATCCGTCTTTAATCCGGATAAAAGATGGTGATCCAGTACTCCAATTATGTTTTCTTTTTTTGCAATGCTTTGTGCAAGGTCATTATGATCAACAAGAAAAACCTCTTCATCCTCTCTTATCTCCTCTTTTTCTTGCGGTAGATCAATACCAAAATAGGAAAATAAAAAATTTGTCTCATTATTTTCTTTCCCTGCAACAAAGCCCTCTGCCTCTTTTTTTTCACTTTGCAAAAATTTTGCAAACATTACTGCAGCAACAGCAGAGTCCGTGTCCGGTTTTTTGTGACCTATAACTGTAATCATATACTTTTTTTATTTAAGGCTTTTAATACTATTGCTCCTCTTTTTGGGTCATTATAATTTGGTATCTTATTTTTTTCTAATAAATTAACCGCTTCTCTTATCTTTTTACTTCCACCCATAAATATAGTTATTATCGGTTTTTTTGTCTTTCTTTTTAATTTTATGATAATCTTTGCATTTTTTAAGGGATCGGTCATAATTTGCAGAGTTTGAATTATTGCAATCCCCTTTATATTTTCTTGATTTATCATTGCCTCTAATGCTTTTTCATACCTTATACTTAACGCGTCTCCAACAATATCAAGCGGATTTGTTCTTGAATACGATGGATGCATATGTTTGTCTAAAAATAAGATAGTCTCTTTGTTTAATTTTGGCATATCAAAATTATATGCATCAGTAAAAAGAACTCCGGCACCTCCACCATTTGTAATAAGACCGGCACCGCCACTAAATTGATTTTGCCACGCAAGAGCTTTGGAGATATCAAAAAGCTCTTCAATCGAAGAAACTTCGATAGCCCCTGCTTGTTTAATTGCTGCAGAAAATATCTCTTTTTCCCCTGCAAGCGAACCGGTGTGCGAAAAAACTGTCTTTTTACCCCCTTCAGTTTTTCCACCTTTTAATATAACTACACTCTTTTTTGTCTTTTTTAATACATCAAAAAATCTTCTTCCGTCCTTTAATCCTTCAATATAGAGTGCAATTACTTCTGTTTTTTTATCTTCATCTGCCCACTTTAAGTAATCAACTAGGTCAAGTCCCGCTGCATTTCCGACAGAGATAACTACAGAAAAACCGTAATTTTCTGTTAATGATTTATCAATAATTGAGTTAATTAATGCTCCGGACTGAGAAATTAGAGCAATCTTACCTCCTTTTGGGGTCGCGGGAGCAAAAGAGGCGTTTAATCTTGAAGAGGGCCTTATAACTCCCAGACAGTTTGGTCCAACCAGAGGTATTTTTGCCTTTTCCAGTATCTCTTTTATCTCATCTTCTTCTTTCTTCCCCTCTCTCCCGGTTTCGGCAAAGCCTGCAGAAATAATAATTACTCCTCCAGCACCTTTTTTTGCCAAATCCTCAACAACGGATTTTACCGCCTTTTTAGGCACAACAATAATTGCCAAATCAATTTTACTTTTAATCTCATTGATACTTTTGTAAGTTTTTTTCCCAAATACCTTTTTCTTAAAGGGATTTACAAAAAAAAGCTCTTTTTTGCTTTTTAAAAGATTTTCTATAATTCCTCTACCAACCGATTCTTTTTTATCAACCGCCCCAATGATGGCGATTGTTTTAGGATTAAATATCTCTTTATATCTCATACTACAATTCTCGCATCGCTTATTTGAATATTTTTCTCATCTGCAAATAAAGGATTAAGGTCAAGCTCTTTTATCTCTTCTTTTGTAATCATATCAGATACCTTTATCAGGAGATCAACAATCATATTCTTATTAACTGGTGCTAATCCCCTAAAGCCATGAAAAATCTTTTCTCCTTTTATCTCCCTTATCATTGAGATAGCATCACTTTTTTTAATTGGTGCAATTCTAAAAGAAGTATCCTTAAAAATCTCAACAAAGACTCCTCCAATGCCAAACATCACAACAGGACCAAAGAGATTATCTCTTTTAGCACCAATGACAAGTTCTATTCCTTTTCCTCTTTTTTGAATAAGAATACCTTCGATGGAATCTATTTTTACTAGTTTTGTATAAGCCTCTTCTAGCTCCTTTCTATTCTTTATATCCTTTATGACTCCATCAATTTCAGTCTTATGGGTGTACTTAGTCGAAGAGATCTTAGCAACGAGAGGATAACCAATATCCTCTCCTTTAGAGATTGCTTCTCTTTTGCTTGCTACTAAGAAAGTAGGAAGATATGGTAAATTATACCTATCAAGAATTTTTTTTGTCTCCTTGAATCCTAAAATCATAATTATTTTTTCGCAATATATTCTGCAAAGTCTGCAAGACGTGTCGAATAGCCCCACTCATTATCATACCAGGCAACAATTTTTACCATTTTTCCGTTTGCAAAGGTAAACTCACTGTCAATAACAGAAGAATAACTGTTTTTAATAAAGTCTGTTGAAACAAGAGGTCTTTTTTCAACCTTTAGAATATTACTCAAATTTACTTTTTTTGCTTCTTGCTCCAATGCATAATTTATCTCTTCTTTGCCAACTTCTTTTTTTAAGCCACATACCAAATCTACACTTGAAACAGCAATTGTGGGAATTCTCATCGCCATTCCCTCTATCTTTCCTGTAAGGCTTGGGATAACTCTCTCAACAGCCTTTGCAGCGCCGGTTGTTGTTGGAATAATATTAACTGCTGCCGCTCTTGCTCTTCTCAGGTCTTTGTGAGGTCCATCTTGAATATTCTGATTTGCGGTATAGCTATGTACAGTGGTAAAAAGAGCTGACTCTATTCCAAAATTATCTTCTATTATCTTTACGAAAGGCGCCACGCAATTTGTAGTACAAGAAGCCATATCAACAATCTCATCTTCATCTTTATTGTAAGTGCTCTCATTAACACCCATCACAAATGATTTAATTTTTTCAGGACTTTTTGAGGGAGCAGATATTATTACTTTTTTTGCCCCAGCACTTATATGCTTTTTTGCTCCTGTATAGTCATTAAATATTCCGGTACACTCCAACACAATATCAATACCAAAATCACTCCACGGAAGCTTTTCCGGATCCTTTTCCGCAATAATTTTGATATCTTGATCAAAACCATCAACCTTAAGGGTATTGCTATCTATATCGATGCCTCTTTCGTATAGACCGTAAACAGAATCATATTTTAGGAGATGAAAGATTGTATCAGGGCTAGTTAGATCATTAATTGCGACAACTTCAATATCATAATTATTCTCGAGAATAATTTTTAAAACGGCTCTCCCTATTCTACCAAAACCATTTATTGCAATTCTTTTTTTCATATGCCAAGAGCTTCATTAATCTCATTTTTATCAAATCCGGTAATAAATTTTTCTTCATCTATCTCAAGAACAGGAACGCCCATTTGCTCAGTCTTCTCAATCATTCTCTTCTTAGCCTCTTCGTCTTCAGTAATATCTACCTCCTCGTATTCTATGTTTTTACCATCTAGATATTTTTTTAATATGACACAATATGTGCATATCGGTGTAGAGTATAGCCTTACCTTTTTTTTCATTTTTCTTTGTTGTCTTATTATCTAATACTCGTTTAATACTAATATATAACATTAAATTTATCAAGAATCTTTATAAAATTATCTCTTTAACCATACTGGATGGAATCTTTATATCAAGATAATTTAATACGGTTGGTGCAATATTCTTTAATCCCATACCACTCTTTATCTTTCCTTTTGCAGGGTCAATGCTCTCACTTGGAACAAAGATAAAGGGAACGGGGTTTGTCGTATGACTTGTCCCCCACTCTTTTCTTTGATCTTCCGCATTTCCATGATCGGCAAAGATAAAAGAAGAGTAGTTATATTTTAGAGAACAGTCAACAATTTTTTTTGTTGTTTTATCAACCGCCTCAACCGCCTTAATTATCGCCTTCTCTTCTCCAGAGTGACCCACCATATCACAATTTACCAAATTAACAACAATAAAATCGTACAAATCTTTTTTGATTTCATCACATAGTCTCTTTTCTATCTCTTTAATACTCATCTCTGGCTTCTTGTCGTATGTTGCAATTTTTGGAGAGGGTATCATTATTCTTTCTTCATTCTTAACAGGTATCTCTTTTTGTCCATTTAAGAAAAAAGTTACATGAGCATATTTTTCGGTCTCTGTAATCTTTAGCTGTCTTAAATTATTTCTACTTATCACTTCCGAAAGAGTATCTTTAATCTCCTCTTCTTCAAATGCTACTTTCGCCTTTATTCCGCTATAATAGCTAGTCATTGCAACAAAAAAAAGATTTACAAAGCCTTTTCTCTTGAAATTATTAAAATCTTTTTCAGTCATCGCTTGTACAAGCTGTCTTGGCCTATCTGTTCTATAATTAAAAAAGATAACAGAATCGTTCTCTTTTACGCCTTCATACTCTTTCCTTGCTCTTGGTAATATAAATTCATCGGTTTCACCCTTTTTGTAACACTCTTTAATTTCTCTTAACGCATCTTCAAATCTATGTCTTGACTTGCCTTCAATAATTACATCATAAGCTTTTTTTGTTCTATCCCATCTCTTATCTCTATCCATCGCATAATATCTTCCGCAAATAGTCACAATTTTACCAAAACCCCTTTTTTTCATCTCCGCCTCTATTCTTTTTATCTGCTTTTTCCCATTATTGACAGGAGAGTCTCTTCCATCTGTGAAGATATGAAGATATAATTTTTTAAAATTTTCTTTTTCACACAAAGAGATAAGAGCAAGGAGATGTCTTGTGTGTGAGTGCACACCNTCTTCTTGAAGAAGCCCAATCAAATGTAAAGCCTTNTTCTTTTTTTTGCAGTTTTTGATTGCATCTAAAAATACTTTTTTTGAGAAAAAAGTATTATCGCTTATTGATTTGTTTATTCTTTCCAAGTTTTGATGTATAACTCTCCCCGCACCTATGGTAAGATGACCAACTTCTGAATTACCCTGATAGCCACTTGGAAGTCCGACAGCTCTTCCGGAAGAAGAGAGAACTGTTGAGGGATAGTTTTTCTTCAAATAGTCGTTAAAAGGAGTCTTCGCTTTTGCAATCGCATTTTTGTATTTTTCTTTACGATAACCCCATCCGTCACGAATAATAAGAATCGCTTTTTTTTTCATATTTTTAACACAAAGTAATTGTCGCTCTATATATATCTTCCAACTTCCACCTTCTCACTAAAAAATTCTCCAGAGAATGTTTCTACCTCAGTGTCTTTGTTATCTCTGTATAGTATTGAAAGAAATAAAATCAATACTGCAACAACAAGTCCTATTAGGAGTTTTTTATTTGGCATATTTTATTTAAATTATCTTTTTAATTATTATTTTTATTTATAATCTCATCTTCTATTTTTAATAGTCGATTGTATTTAGCAATTCTCTCCCCTCTTACAGGCGCACCGGACTTAATGTATTCACTTCCAATACCGACCGCGAAATCGGCAATAAAATCGTCACATGTCTCGCCCGAACGATGAGAAACAATAATCTTCCAACCATATTCTTTGGCCTCTTTTGCTGCCAAAATTGCCTCTGAAATAGAGCCTATCTGATTAATTTTCAAAATCATGGCATTGCATGAACTTTCTTTCTTTGCTCTTTTCATTCTCTCTATGTTTGTTGTTAAAAGGTCATCTCCTACTATAAGTATATCTTTTAATCGCAAAGAGAGCTCTGACCATCCTTCAAAGTCTTCCTCATAGAGAGGATCTTCTATTCCGATAACTGAAAAGCTATCTACTATCTCTTGATACATCAAGATAATCTCATCTCTATCTTTCTTTACACCATCAACCGTATATTTTTCACCTGAATAAAATTCGCTCGCCGCTACATCAATAATTATTGGTAAGTTTTTATTGATATCGTGTAAAAGCGTAAGAACCTCTTTAGCATCTTTGGCATTAGGGACAAATCCCCCCTCATCACCTATGTTTGTAGAGCTTTTACCGTATTTTTCTGTAATTATTTTCTTTAATTTATGATAAAATTCCACACCCTCTTGTAAGTTTTTGCTAAACTTTTCTTTTTGAGGAACTATCATAAATTCTTGAAAACTAACACCTCCACCACTATGTGCACCCCCATTTACTATATTAAAGCAAGGCCTCGGAATACGCTTTTCAAAAGAAAAATTCTTTGATAGATAGTCATAGAGAGTAAGATTTTTTTCAGCTGCTGCAGCTCTAAACACTGACATCGAAACAGATAAAATCGCATTTGATCCAAGATTGGATTTATCTTTTGTTCCGTCCAGCTCACGAATCTTCTTATCAATAAAAAAGGGGTCATCTGTTCTTTGGTTAATTAGTGCAGGGCCAATCTTATTATTAACATTTTCGACTGCAGAAAGGACTCCCTTACCCATAAATCGCTCTCCTCCGTCTCTTAACTCAACCATTTCACTCGCTCCGGTTGAAGCTCCGGATGGAACAGAAGAGACAAATTCACCCTTATCCGTAATAACCGATGCTTCAATTGTCGGATTTCCTCTAGAATCTATTATTTCCCTTCCAAATACTTTTTTAATCATCTTAATTTAAGTTGCGAGCCAACCTCCATCAATGTTAATTATTGCTCCCGTAATATATGAAGATGCCGGAGAAGATAAAAATACTACTGCAGCTGAAACCTCCTCCGCTTTCCCACTTCTCCTTAAGGGTATCCTTTCAATAATTTTCTCCATATCTTCCTCCTTTTCTTTTATTGAGTCTATCAGGGATGTCTCGATAATTCCGGGTGCAATCGCATTTACCCTAATATTGTAGGGAGCAAGATCGACCGCTAATGCTTCTGTTATTCCCGCAATACCTCCTTTTGAGGCGATATATGGAACGGCATTCGGAAAGCCGATACCGGACTGTCCCATCGCAATTGAGCCGATATTAACAATAGCTCCTCCTCCCTGATCTTTCATTACTCTGGAGACTGCTTGAGTACACAAAAAAGTCCCTTTCAAATTAATATCAATAACACGATTCCAATCTTCCTCTGTTAAATCAAAAAAATTTTTATAATCAACGATACCGGCATTATTTACCAATATATCAATTCCTTTGTATTTTTCTTTGGTTTTTTCAATCAGACTGTCAATATCTTCTTTTTTTGAAATATCACACTCTATAGCTTGGGCATCACCGCCTTTCTCTCGTATCTCCTCTACCACCTTTTTACATTCATCAATTGATACATCCGCAATAACAACAAAAGCGCCTGCTAAAGAAAGCGCCAAAGCGTGAGCTCTACCCATTCCTCTCCTTGCTCCAGTAACAATAGCTACTTTATCGGTAAGTTTGAAAATTTCCGAAAAATTTGTATTCATTTTTCTAATTTATTGTATTAGTTTCTTATAGCTTCCGGGATTTTTTCTATTACATCAGTTGCAATAAGAGAGTCTCTCTTTTCTTCTGCGGCAAGCATTCCTGCTTTGGTGCTTATTATTGCTGCAGTCTTTCCGGCCATAAGTGGAGAAAGTCCTCTGGCAAGCAGAGCTCCGGCAATTCCTGCCAAAACATCACCTGTCCCACCTGCTGTTAAATAAGGAATACTCATCTTATTTACTTCTAGAGTTTCTCCATCCGAAATAAAGTCGTATTCTCCTTTAAGAAGTATGGTTGAAGATAATTTTTCTGCAAAAAACTTGACCCTCTCCCCTCTCTCCTCCAAAGAAAAAGTTGAGAGACTTTTTCCGGTTAATGCATAAAACTCATAAAGATGAGGAGTAAAGAGAGTCTTTTTTCTATTAGTTCCTATTTTTCTCCCTTCCAGCGCATAGACTGCATCAGCATCAATAACTACAGGAACCGATGTTTCTTCCAAAAGTTGATAGACAGTATCTTTTGTCTCTTTATCTCTTCCCAAACCCCCTCCCACAACAAGAGCTACTCTGTTTTTTGAAACAATTTCTGCGCTTCTTATAAGTCTCAAAAGATCGGATAAATGTTTTTCTAAAAGATGATCTCCATCAAGCGGAAAAGTAATTATATCCGGACTAAAGGATGCTCCAATGTCTGCAGAACGCCTCGGTGCGATAATTTGTGCAATATCGGCACCAGACCTGAGTGCAGCCATCGCAGAAAGAACGGGAGAGCCTGTATAAAGACTTGACCCACCAACAACAATTACCATTCCATAATCATATTTTTTTGCACTTTTTTCTCTATCTTGAAAAACCTCTTTAATGATTTCTTCGTTAATTTCTATCATATCTATTTGAATTTTTTATCCAAAATATCTAAATTTTCCATTAGATAATTCTCTTTATTGTTAAGCGATATCCATCTACCTCTATATTCATAGCCGTAAATATTCTTTCCCGAAGAAAGCATTTCACTCAAAATATCTGCAAAGTCTTGCTTTCCGCTCTTTTTTATAAAATCAAAAAAGAGAGGATCAAAGATATATCTCGGTATAATTGCAAATCTTGACTCAGTATCTTCTACAGATGGATTTTTTAATATTCTTTTAATCTTATATATTCTATTTGCTATCTTTTCCGTTTCAGCAATAAAGTGCTTAGAGATATCATCTCCGCTAACCTCAACAAGACTTACAGCCGATTTTTGTGATGTACGATAGAGAGAATAAAGTTGTTCAACAGGCTCTTTTTCTCCAAAAAATATAGAATTGGAAAACAGAAGCGCAAACGGTTCATCTCCAATATATTCTCCCGCCCTCAGTATTGAAGAAAAGGCTTTTGAGTTCTTTTTTTGTAAAATGTAAGAGAATTCTATTGAAGAAAATTTATTATCAGCTCCTCCATCCTCCTTTGTCATTCTTTCAATCCCCTTAAAGTGCTCCTCTATTATCTTTTTTCCTGTCGGAAGAATAAAGATGATTTCTCTTATCTGAGTTGACAAGATTTCTTCAACCAAGTGATGTATTGTCGGGATATCTCCAAAGGGTAAAAGCTCTTTGGGAACTGCAGATGTAAATGGAAATAATTTTTCATCTTTACTCCCAACATATATTACCGCTTTTTTAAGTATCTTGCTCATTTATAATTTATTTTAAAAATGCCGGTTTATCCCACTCATCATCTTCCTCAATTAGCCTTTTTTCTTCATTTTTTTGTGTAGAAAAATCTTGACTCTTGTTATGCTCCTTTTCAAGCTCAATCGGCTTAACCCTTATTTCACTTATTTCTTCTCTTTTCTCCTCTTCTTTTTTATTTTTACTTTTTATTTTTTTATTATTCCTCTTTTTCTTTTTTTGGGTCTTCTTTTTCAACTCTTTCATATCTTTTTTTTCGCTTATCTCCCCTTCTTCTTCAAACTCTTTTTTCATATAATCCGTATAACAACCGGTCACAAATAAAGCGACTTTCACTTTGTCCTTATACTTCTTTTTTTGCATAATTCCAATAATAATCTTTGCGTCATCTTCAGTGTATTTAGAGATACTTTCAGAAATTGAAGAGATATCGGTAAGTCCAATATCACTGCCTCCTGTAATATTAAAGATCATACCCTTAGCCCTGCTTATTGAATAAGCATACAAAGGATTGGTTAAGACTCTCTTTACAATCTCCTTAGCCCCTTCTTCCAGCTTACCCTCTGCTGTACTTAAATAAGCAAATTTCCTGTTCTGATTTTTATTTTTTAAGATCGCTCTTATATCTGCAAAATCAACATTTATTAACCCTGTTTCAAAGATAGTTTCAATAAGACCCTCAAGCCCCTTTGCAAGATTGTCATTCATGACAGAAAGTGCTTCTTTAAGGGGAGTGTTTTTATCTACAATTTCAAATATCTTCTCATTCGGCAAAATAGTGACAGCATCTAGGTTATCCTTAGTCTCCTTTACCGCTTCTTTCGCAATCTTCATCTTCTTATCACCTTCAAAGGGAAAAGGAAGAGTAAAAAGCCCATATGTTAGTGCACCCATCTCTTTAGCAGCTTTTGCAAAGGTTGGCATTGCTCCCGAACCCGTTCCTCCACCTAGTGACGCAACAAATATTACAATATCTTGATCTTTAAAAAGTTTTTGTATCTCATCAATATCTTCTTCTGCAGCTCTTCTTCCTAAATTCTTATCCATTCCTGTTCCAAGCCCGGACGTTAAATTTTTACCAAAAGAGACTCCCTTAACCTTCTTATTTTTTGTAGCCTCCTTTAAGGCTCTCAAATCGGTATTAACCGCAGCAAAAGAGACCTTCTTTAAATCAGGAGAGATATTTGAAATAATTGACCCCCCTCCGCCACCCACACCTACAATCTTTACCTTAATCCCCTTAAGAGATTCTTCTTCATTTTTCTTAATTTTTCTATTTTTTGTTTTTTTCTTCGTTGCTGCACTCATAGTTTTTGTATATATTTTTCAATAAATTTAAGTAGAAAATATAAATGGTATTACTAAGCTTATGATAACATAAATTATTATTAATTAAATACCTATATTTTTCCTAGTCTTTTACCTAATATCAATGCAATTATTCCTCCCGCTATTGCGGTAAAAAATTGGTACGAGCTCATCGCCAAAATTATCTCTTTAAAGATAGTTTGATTATAAATAATTTCTGTAAAGATAAGGCTCGCAGATAAAATAAAAAGAAATTTTAGAAAAGCTCCGCAAAATACGCCCAAAAGATATTCTCTTCTCTTTTCAAAATAGCTGAAAGTGATAATTAAGATTAAGTTACCGATTATAATATACGGGATCATGGCAAATGTTCCGGTTGGCAATATTCCTACAAAAAGAGCGATAAAACTGGGAAGCAGCGCAATCAAGAATGCTTTTCTTATGCCAAAAAATATAACTGCAAGAAAAAGTGTTGCGTTGACGATAGGACCCACAAGAACTTGGTTTCCAAGGAGTGGGGCAGATATTGCAATTAAGAGAAATATTCCAAAATAGATTAACTCACTAACTTCTTCTCTCTCTAAAAGTATTGCTTTATTTTTCATCTTTATTCATCTGTTCGCTTTTGCGAATCAGTGTCTTATTTGCTTTATAATATTTCGTGTGACAAAACTTATAGATACTCTTTTCTGTTCTAAGAATCTTTTCATAAACCTCTTCTACTTCCTTGCTCTCTTTTGCTTTAACTTTTTCTCTTTTACTGCTTGCATTACAAAGCAATTCTCTTCTTTTATCTCTAATATTTTTGTCGGTAGGAACTGACTGCCCTCCTCCGCCAATACATCCCTCAGGACAGGCCATAACCTCAATATAGTCATAATAATACGGGTCCTTCTTTAAAATTTCAAGAACCTCTCTTGCGTTTGCAAGCCCATGAACAACACAGAGCTTTATCTCCCTCCCGTCTATAACAATTTTTGCTTCTTTTATACCTCTTTTTATCTCATTAAAATCTAATCTCTTTTCGCTGATATTATATATTGCCGATTGCATAACTCCTCCACTCGTTCCAAAGCTCACTCCTGTCGCTGTAGGATCACCAAATGCAAAATCGAGCTCTTCCTCTTCTATCTCCTTAAAATTAATTTTTCTATTTCTTATAAGTCGTCCCACCTCTCTTGTTGTTAAAACAGAATCAACAGGAAGAACTCCTTCCTTTATCTCAAGTTCCTTTCTTTTTGCTTCATGCTTTTTGGAGACACACGGCATAACGGATACAACACTTATATCCTCCATATCGATGTTTTCCTTCTTTGATATATATTCTTTTACAATCCCTCCCAGAATTATCTGAGGAGAACGAACTGATGTAATATTGGGAATAAATTCCGGATAATAAAATTCAACAAATCTAATCCAAGAAGGACAACAAGAAGTTATCATCGGCAGATAATTTTTTTCGAGTCTCTCAACAAACTCTTTACACTCCTCTATTGTCGTAATATCTGCTCCAACAGAAACATCAAAGACATAGTCTGCTCCAATCTCTTTAAGTGAGGCGACAAGCTTTTTAATGGCTCTTGTTCCATCAAGATGAAGACCGAACTCTTCACCAATTGTTGCTCTTATGGCTGGCGCAATCTGAAACACAACCTTTTTTTCTTTATTAAAAGGCTTTTCTATATCTTCAAATTCTCCAACTGATTCAAACGCACCCGCCGGACAATGAATAATACATTGCCCGCAATAAATACAATCATTATCTTCACTCTTATTTAACGAAACTTCTGTCTTGTCCTCTCTTTCTTTTAATTCCAGATAACCGATACTCTGCTTTCTGCAAACATCTATACAGTTCCTACAGTCAATGCACTTAGAAGAGTCAAATTCTATCGGCCCAAAGAGATATCTCGGGAAATGACTTTTTCTATCTTCAAATCTTGCTATCTTTACTCCATAAATTTCTGCCAAATCGAGCATCTTACAATTATTATTCCAAACACAATCATCACATTCTTCTTGATGCTGTGCAAAAAGAAGTTCTAGGTTTATCTTTCTTGCCCTCTGAGCCGCTTCTGAGTTTGTTACAATATTCATTCCTTTAGCAACTTTTGTAGAACAAGCCGGAACAATTCTTCTATTACACTCTACAACACAAACCCTACAACTCGCCCCTATATTACAATCAGAGTGATAGCAAAGAGAAGGAATATCTATACCACAATGAGCGGCAACTTGAAGAATTGTCTTTTCTGGCTCCGCCTCTATCTTCATTCCATTAATTACTATCTCCATTTTTGTTATATATTACTTTTTCAATTAAACTTCGAAACGGGCTTGCAGCCACCCTTCCGAGAGGGCAAAGACTCGTGTTTTCTAGAACAAAAAAGATATCATCAATCTCCTTAAAATCTTTCCGCTTAATCATCTCCATAATACGATAAAGGCCTTCCCTGCACGGAGTGCACTTGTCACAATTACCATAAAGAAAAAATTCAGCCCACTTTTCCATTAATAAGAATGGGTCTGTCTTCTCTCTGCTGTATATAATAATTGAAGCTAAATTTGTTATCAATCCTTGAATCTCTTCTTTGAGCACAATAGTTCCACCGGCACCGCCACCAATTTGCAGAAAGTAATCAAAATCTGGAATATTTCCCGTCTTTTCAAGNAATTCTCGTATTGTTATATCTTCTGAAAGCTCAAAGACACCCTTATTTGGGGCATCTCCATTAATTGAATAAAATCTCGTATGAGCATACTCACCTTTGCTAATTTTTGAAACACAATAAAAGCTTTCAACATTATTTATCAGTGTCGGATAACCCCACAAACCACTTTCCCCTGGATATGGAGGCTTAATTCTCGGCTCAGGTCTTCTGCCCTCAATCGCTTCTAAAATAGATGTCTCTTCACCTCCAATATACCCTCCTTCCTTTTTAAAAACGGTAATTCTGCCTTCTCCTAAATCTACTATCTTTCCGGCAAACTCATCAAAGTAATTTTTATTGAGATAAAGATACCCTTCCTCAGCCTCTAAAAAGTCTAGTGCTATTTTTATCCCACCTACAACTTCACTAAAAAAATTTTTTAGAATAAAATAATCCTTATGAGTATTTACCTCTCCTTCAGAGGCGTTGCATACCACATATTTTTTGGGAGCAACACTTTCTTTTACTATCTTCCACTTCTTTGCAACAGGAAACATTGACCCGCTTCTTCCTAATAGGTTTGCTTTTTCTATCTGAGAAATTATTTCGCTCATTATTTTTGAAATCTCTTTTTCTTGTAATTTTTTTGATTCTAGCCTAGAATGAAAAAAAATAAAAGAGTTAAATATGAAAAAAATAATTGTCGCCTTAGCTGACGAAGGGTTAAATAAGAGATTTCAAAATTTTTTTCAAAAAGAAGATTTCTATGTCAGCACTACCACAGACGGAAAAAAAGTACTTGAGATGATTATAGAAGATCCTCCCGATATCGTTTTAGCCGATATTGCTCTTAAAAATCTGAGCGCCATTGATATTTTAAAACAAGTTCATAGATACGAAGAGATAAAGAATGTTCCTCTTATAGTGTTTTCAAGAACGGGTGCAAAAAATCACTTTGATGATGCAATTACGCACGAAGCAAAAGACTTCGTAGTAGGTCTCTCCGAACCACCGGAAAAAGTTGTCCTGAAAGTAAAAAGCCATCTCGGAATGCAGAAGACTTATCTACTGGATGTTACCTTAAATGATGATGCAACTGAAATCATTAAAGACTTGGGTTATAAAGATAAAGAAAAATGTAAAAACTGTGGTGCCAGTGTCTCTCTACATCTTTTAAGAAATCTTGCACTTGGGAAAGATATCTTTAAGGTTTCTGTTATCTGCACCAGATGCAATTTCAAACATAGAGTTAAGACAGAAGAATAAAAAAAAGCCCACCTTAATTTTATAAAGTGGGTTTGCTTAGGAACTAAAGTTCATCACAATAATGTCTTTCCAAGAGAGCCTCAAAATATCTTCTCGCTCCTTCTTCTGTTAGACAGGTTATATCATTGTATAAGTACATCGCTGCAACGGTAGATAAGAACGAATTAAGCCATTTTACTGCACTATCAATCGCCTCATCTCTTGTCTCTTTACTGCAATTATGACTTGAGTTATCTCTACACTTTCTGACAATTACCGCTAATGCAACAATAACCTGCTCTGAAAGATTGTTTGTCCCCTTCTTTCTTATAATCTTCTCTACCTCCTCCTCAATGTCATTCTGCGTAATTTTCTCATGACTTTGATTTCGCAGATAAGATAAAATAGCATGCTTTATTCTTCTTTCTCTTGAAAAAAACATTAATAGACCCCCCTTCAAAAATTGTTAAAGTTCTCTTAATGAGCTTAACCCAGTTATTATATTATAAAACATAACACGAAAAAATCAATACGCACGCATTAAATAATCTAAATCTGATCTCATTCTGAGGCATAGCCGAAGAATCTCATCACTACTTTTTTATCGTGCTTAAAAAATCCTTAAACTCTTTTATACTTCTATCATCTATCGCAGAAAAAGTTAATATATTACTATTTATTTTGCTCATCTTATCTTTTATCGCTTCTACTCTTTTATTTAAAACCATATCTTTCTTGCTTATAATCAGATATTCTCTCTTTTTAAGTAATTCTCTATTGTGCTTTTTAAGTTCTTCTCTAATTGTTCTATAGTCCTTAACCGGCGTTTTTGAATCAGCAGATATAAGATGAAACAAAATCTTTGTTCTCTCTATATGTTTTAAGAACTTTACACCAAGCCCTTTTCCCTTGTGTGCTCCTCCTATAAGTCCGGGAATATCGGCAATTATTAGATCATAATAAACTCCAAGTGCCGGCTCAAGTGTTGTAAATGGATAATTTGCAACTCTACTTTTTGCATTTGTAAATTCATTCAACATGCTCGACTTTCCAACATTTGGCAAGCCAATAAGACCGATATCAGCAATGAGCTTTAACTCAAATCTAATCTCAAAGGAGTCTCCTTCTTTTCCTTTTTGAGCAATTTTTGGCGATGTCTTTCTTGATGATCTAAAATGAAAATTCCCCTTTCCTCCTCTACCTCCTTTTGCGATAACAATTCTTTCACTCTTACTACCTACCTCAAAGCTCTCCTTCGTAGATAAACTATGAACGACTGTCCCGATGGGAATATATAGGATAAGATCTTTTCCATCAACTCCATCACGAAATTGTGAACGTCCATCTTTTCCACTTTCTGCATAAAAATCTTTTTTGAATCTAAACTTCTTGAGAGCGCCAATATCGGTTACACTCTCAACATATATATCTCCCCCCTTTCCACCACTTCCTCCAGTGGGGCCCTTCTCCATTAAGTTTTTATTAAAAGCAACTACGCCGTCTCCCCCACTTCCGGCAGTAACTTTTATCTTTATATCATCTACTAACATATTTTATTTTTTAATCCCAATACCCTTTCCAAAAAACTTCGGCCATCTCTGTGGGGCTGTTGTCGGAATTAGCGCTAAACCAGATCTCTATATCACCATCTTTAATTTCATATATCATAATATAATCATTTTGATATGGGTCAAGGGTTCTTTTTTTCGGCTTTCCGATAATATTCTCAATCTCATCAAATCTCATTCCAACCTTAGCACCTAAAATATCCCTTCCCGGCAATAATATAATATTATTTACAATATCCTTTTCTAAATCAGAAAATATAAATGCTAATTTTTCCTCTTCGTAATAGAGCATTTCTCCACCCCCACCTCCTGCGGATTCTATAAGGCTCGGTCTTCCATATTTTGACAAAATAAAATCTTTTTCTTTTCCTAAATAGTCTAATACATTTTGACTATCCTCTCTCTTTGTATAAAAAAAAGATGATAATAAGAGAAATAAAAGAACTGCTATAATAAGAAATATTTTTTTCATTTTAATATAGTTTAATTCTTCCTTTTATATTAATATAAAGATATCTTTATACAAATTATTCTTCTTTTATAATAACAATCTTCTCTTTTCTTGTTTTCCCGGAAACAATCTTTATATCTTTAAGGCTTTTGTTAAAAAAATTAGCTAAAATAGATTCCACCTCTCTATTTGCTTTGTTGTTTTTTGGAGGCGAGGTTATAAAGACTTCATAAACTCCCTCTTCTTTCTTTTTTATCTTTTCTTTTTCTCTTTTAAGTACTACTCTTACAATTATTTTCATAAAACTATTTTCCTGTTTTAAAAAAGATAACATCTCCGTCCTTAACAATATAGTCCTTTCCTCTTTCCTTTATCTTTCCTTTTTCTCTTGCATTAACCCATCCACCATAATTTATAAAATCTTCATATTCTACAACCTCGGCTCTAATAAAATATTTTTCAAAGTCACTATGAATCCTCCCCGCAGCATGAGGCGCTTTTGCTCCCTCTTTTATGGTCCATGCTCTTGTCTCCTTTTCCCCTGAAGTAAAGAAGGATATAAGATTTAAAAGCTTGTAACTCTCCTTAATTAGCCTGTTGAGACCACTTTCTCCTACCCTTAAGGAAGAAAAATATTCAGCAACATCTTCTTTTTCCATCCCTGCAAGCTCCTCTTCAATTTTTGCATTAATATAGAGATACTTATCAGAATTTTTCTCGACAAAATCATCGGAGTTGACCAGATATATCATTGGCTTTCTTGTCAATAAATTAAATTCTTTAATCAACTCTCTCTCTTCTTTAGAGAAAAATTCGTCTTTAAGCATCTCCTCCTCTTGCAAAATTTCTTTTGCTTTTTTTAAGACAGCTATCTTTTTTTCTTTTTCTTTCTCCTTTGAATCTTTAATTAATTTTTCTATCGTTTTCTCAATTACTTGTATATCAGAAATTATTAACTCAAGATCGATAATTTCTCTATCTCTGCTAATATCTACCGACTCTTCAACATGAGATATCTCTCCATCCGTAAAGCCACGTAAAACCTGAACAATGGCATCTACTCCTCTGATGTGAGAAAGAAACTTATTACCAAGACCCCTGCCCTCATGAGCTCCTTTTACAAGCCCTGCTATATCAACAAATTCAATTGCTGTATTTATTATTTTTTCAGAATTACTTGTCTTAGCAAGTTTTTCTAGGCGCATATCAGGCACCTCCACAATTCCAATATTTGGATCAATGGTGCAAAAAGGATAATTTTCTATATCCACTTTTTTTTTAGTAATTGCCTTAAAAAGAGTTGACTTGCCAACATTTGGCAAGCCAACAAGGCCAATCTTTAGTGACATCGTAAATTGATTTTATTAAAGCTAACTTTTGTCTACTTCCTTCTTCCAAAGACCATGAATATTGCAGTATATTCTAATACTTTCAACATTAATTCTAGTATAAAACTCTACAATAGGAGCGTCTCCCGGCTTAAGGAATTTTTTTCCGGATTTTCCGTCAGCCGTATTAATCTCTATCCACTCAATGTAATGATCTCTTTCTGATGGATGTTCTTTTTCTCCTACACTAACCTTAAAGCCATCTTTTCCCTGACATGTTTTTGGAGGCATCTCCTCAATCACCGGTAGATGTTTTTCAAGGCCCACATCTTCTTCTGTCTCCTTTAATAATTCCATGCTTTGGTTACAACAGACAAGCTCACCAATTCCACTATGTAATACCTCTACAATATTACCACAAACATTACATCTATAAATCTCTTTTTCTTTTGTCATTTTTTTTACATTTAATTTCTTATACATCTAACAGGAAAACCTTGTCCAATTGCTGAAGCTTCTCTATGTATTCCCGCATTTTCTACAGCGATAAGTCTTCTCCAGGCAAGACTTTCATCAGTTTCATGAAGTGATGATGTCCAAAAAAATGTGTGTGTTCTGATATATCGATAAGCACCAGCAGCACTACGACTTCCACTCATTGAAAGATTAAATCTAATCTCTCCACAAAAATCCTCACCTCTCTCTGTGCAGTGTACCGGCTGCTTTATTTTATCTGCCACCTTTTCGTTTATCCCTCTCCACCCGCTATAATTTGATTCTACTCGTGACATTCCAAGCTCTCGTTCCAATACCTTAAAGTCCTCATCTGTTGGAATTCTCCATCCAGCTGGACAAATTCCTTGAGCCCCCTCTTCAATAAAGCCGTTCATTGCCGTTTCAAAGGTATAAAGCCGTCCATATTCTTCACAATTTCCATCTCTGTTTTCATAACACCAACTTCCCTCTTCTGTTTCATAATTTAGGTTTTCTGCAAACCAACACTGGTCGCCAATTATCATCGTATTATAGTTACGTCTATCATGTTCCATAAAATTTCCGCATGTCCATTCTCTCGTCTTTTCTGCAATTTCAGCTCTTTCACTCTCTTCACCGTCTATTGTCTGTGTAACTCTATAATAATAATCTTTATCGCTTTCTAAATCTCTATCTAGATAATACTCATTTTGAGTTGTCGCAATCTGAAGAAACGGCCTTTCGGGGCTATCAGTCCGATAAATAGTATATATCTCACTTCTTCTAAATCCGTCCCATGCTAATTTTATCTGGTTATAGGTAACTTCTTCCGTTCTTAGGTTTTGTATCGTATTTACATCAGGCGTTGTTATGTTAACTTCTGCGCTCAGTTCACTCTCTTTATCTCCTCTAATAGTTGTAATAGCATAATAATAGGTTGTTTGAGGTTCGAGGTTTCTATCTTCATAGTGCCTGTTTCTTGTTGTTCCTACAACCTCATATCCTTCTCCCAAAATACTTGATCTATAAATATTATATCCGTCACTACTTTGATGATCCACCCAAGTCAAGTTTACCGTATCATAGTCTTTCGCCGACACTCTTAAGTCCTCCGGAGGAGAGGGTGCTCTCATTAAAAGTACAATTACTGTTGCAAGAATAAAGAGAAAGACAAGAACCCCGCCAGCAATAATTATCAACTTTTTATTGTGAGGATTAGCAAAAAGCTCTTTTATTTGTTGCATAAAAAAAATTTCTTAATAATTATCTTTTATAAATATATCATAGATAAAAAAAATTGAAAACCAAAATATTACAGGCTTGTCGA
>SL_3KL_010_SEDDRAFT_10001830_pt1 | contig 19434 bp, 14 predicted proteins | sample SodLakKL_010_SED_2_FD_10381 | JGI IMG/M metagenome (IMG submission 10381) | reverse complement strand
ACCTGGCGCAGCTGCCAGTCCAACTCTTCGCCATAGGTGTCGGTCGGGAACCAGTCGCCCAGGCCCAAGCGCTCGGCGATGTTCTTGGCCATCCACCAGCCCGGCTTGGAGTCGAATTTCGGCTCGAAGGCCGGGAAATTGACGGCCAGCGAGGGCGTGCGCTCCGGGCTGTTGCGGATCGGGTCGAAGCGCTCCAGATAGGTACACTCGGGCAGGACAACGTCGGCGTAGCCGGTGATCGCGTACGGCATGGTGTCGACCACGACCATCAAGTCCAGCGACTGGGCGGCTTGTTCGAGTTTTTCCAAGACGCCTGGAATGGTGTAACCCAGGTTGGCGCTGTAGACGAACCAGCCCTTGAAGAAGGCGTCGTCGCCGATCGAGGCGTCGATGACTTTCTGGGCGATGCCGGCCGGCGCCAGCGGATACTCGCCCTGGACTTCCTGCATCCAGTTGCTTTTCGGCGGCGGCGGGTCGGGCAGGGGATAGCTGGGCAGCTGAACGCCTTCCATGGCCATGTAGCCACCTTCGCGGCCCCAGGAACCGAGCAGGGCGGTCAGGATGGCGATGGCGCGCGAGCGCTGGGTGTCGTCGCCGTACCAGGTCACGTGGCGGCCCGGGTGGACCACGGTGGCCGGGGCGGCCTTGGCCATCTCGCGCGCGGTGGTGCGAATGACGTCCGGGCGGATACCGGTCTGCAGGAAGGCCCACTCCGGCGTGTACTGCTGGACGTGCGCGGTCAACTTGTCCAGGCCGGTGGCGTACTGGGCAAGGTAGTCGGCATCGTACAGGCGCTCGTTGATCAGGACATGCATCCAGGCCAGCAGCAGCGCCATGTCGGTACCCGGCTTGATCGGCAGCCAGTGCTTCGACTTGCCGGCGGCGACCGAGAAGCGCGGATCGACGGTGATCAAGGTCGCTCCCTTGCGCAGGGCCTCGATCCAGGTCTGGACCTGGGCGTTGTGCATGTTCTCGCCCAGGTGCGAGCCGATGAGAACGATGCAGCGTGAATTTTCCATGTCGGTGCGGTCGGGTGAGCCGACGCCTTCACCGAAGGTCAGGGCAAAGCCCACGTCGCGCGGTCCGCGACACTGGGCAAATGACGGCTGGGTAAAACCGCGCGAGCCGAACGCGGTCAGCATGCGGCGGAAATTGCTGCCGCCGGCGCCGTGCGAGAACAGGCACAGGCGGTCTTCGCCATGCTGTTCCTTGATGCGGTTCATCTTGGCCGCGATGTAGTCGAAAGCCTCGTCCCAGGTCGCTTTGCGGAAGCGCTGTTGGCCGTTTTCCGTCACCCGGATCATCGGGTGTTTCAGGCGATCGGGATCGGTGTACATCCCAAGGCCGCCGTCGCCGCGCACGCACAGGCGGCCGGTGGAGTGCAGGTCGTCAGGGTTGCCTTCCAGCTTCCACGGGCGGCCGTTTTCGGTGAAGACGGTGCCGGCGCAGCGCCAGAAGCAGACGTTGCACACGGTCGGTGTGCGGGTCACCTCACCAGTGCCCGGCAACGGCCGGTCGGCGCAGCCGGTCAGGGCGATCGGCGCCATGGCGCCTGCGCTCAGGGTGGCTGAAAGTTGAATGAATTGGCGTCTTTTCATGAGCTGCTTGACCTGCCTGGGGTGTGGCCGGCGGAGCGGTCTGCTCCGCCGGCTTGAGGTTTGGAACCTGGTTCGTGCTTACAGGATGCGGTAGCTGCCGTCGCCGGCGACTTCCATTTCCACGTTGACGTACTGCACGTCGAAGCCGGCCGCCAACAGGGTGCGGTAAGCCATTTCAGCGCGCACGCCGGTAGCGCAGTGGACGATGATCGGCTTGGACTTGTCCAACTGGTCGAGTCGGGCTTCCAGGGCATCCAGCGGGATGTGGATGGCGCCCGGGATGATGCCGCTGGCCACTTCGTCGTCGGAGCGCACATCGACCAGCTGGGTCGCGTCGCTGGGGAACTGCAGCGCGGTGAAGGCTTCCGGAGCAATGGCGCCCGGAGGCAGCTGACGCACGTAGTTGATCGCCAGGGCCAGCCCGCGGCTCTCGACCGGCTTGCCGGCTTCTTCCCAGCCGTCCAGGCCGTCGCGCAGGATGGCGATGTTGCGATAACCCCAGCTGGCCAGCTCACGGTAGGCCACCAGCACGTCCTGGTCGGTGTGGCTGTTGCTGTAGAGGATGATCGGCGCGCGCCGGTCGGAAACGCCCGGAATACGGGCTTCACGGCCTTCGGCAATGAAAGTCTCGGTCAGGGCCTCGAAATCGGCGGCCGGCATGGTCACGGCGGTCGGGATGTGGGCCCGGTTGGCGATGACGGTGGTGCGCGTATCGATGATGACGTGACCGGGGTTCAGCCGCTCGGCCAACCACTCGGGCTGTGCATGCATGGGCAGTTGAGCGCGGCGCCACGCCGGCGTGCCGGCCTGGTAGCCCTTGATGTTGGTCCAGCCGGCTTCCTGGGCGGCGCGAATGGCGGTGCCGGTGTGCGGGCAGGTCGGGCCGCCGCAGTAGAAGATGACCAGTTCGTCCTTGTTCGGAGCCAGTTCGGCCAGCTTGGCCAGGAAATTGTCGGCGCCCGGGAAGGCATTGACGGACGACGGGATGGTGGAGGCGGCGAACGGGCCGGCCGGTCTGGCGTCGACCAGGGTGTAAGGCTCGGCGCCGGTCATGAAGGCCAACAACTCGTCGGTGCTGATTTCCATGCCGTCGGGCAGGGCGAAGATCACCTTGGTGATCGACGTGGCCGGCTGGCCAGGCTCGAATGCGACCCGGATCAGGTCGTTGCCCGAAAGGTCACCAATGCCGTCGGCCTCGACGAATTGCGTGTTGTCGTCGAAGCGCACGACCACCGGATCCTGACCGGAAACCTCGATCTGGATGGTGCCGGCAATGCGCGAAATCTCCATGATGCGGCCCTGGACCTCGCCGGCCAGCGCCGAGGTCGAGCCAAACAGCAGGGCTGTAAGAGCCATGTAAATCAAGAATTTGAAACGCATTTTTGTCTCCTGAAATGAGCAGATAAATTTCTCCAGAGATCGCTGTGGCGCTCTCCGCTGCCGGAGTTTGAGCGGAGGCTCTCATTCCGGATGCGCTCATCCTAATGTTCTAATACGGGAGGCCATTTGACCGGAGTCAAACGGCAGAGAAAATTCATGCAATGCGCCGCCAACGCAAAAGGCAATGCCGGGTCAGGCAGGGTTCGCTAACATGTAGGAATGACCTTGGATGGGAGTCGGGCGCGTGACCGCCACACTTGAGCAGCAGGACCTGCAACACCTCTTCCACCCCTGCACCGACCTGGCCGGGCACGCCCGCTCGGGCCCGCAGATCTGGCAGCGCGGCGAGGGGGTGTATGTCTACGACAACCACGGCAGGAAATACTTGGAGGGCATGGCCGGCCTGTGGTGCACGGCTTTGGGCTACGGTGAAAAGGAACTGGCCCGGGTCGCGGCCGAGCAGATGGAGACTTTCTGCTATGGCCCCTTGTTCGCTGGAAAAAGCAACGAGCCGTCGATCCGCCTGGCGACCAAGCTGTCCGAGTGGGTGCCGATCGAGGGCGCGCGCTTTCTGTTCGGCTGCTCAGGCTCGGACGCCAACGACGCCCAGGTCAAACTGGTGCGCTACTACTTCAACGCCATCGGCAAGCCGTCCAAGCGCAAGATCCTCACGCGCGGCAATGCCTATCACGGGGTGACCGTGGCCACGGCGGCGCTGACCGGGCTGCCAGCCTTCCACAAGCACTTCGGCCTGAACATGGACGACGTGATTCACCTGACTTCGCCCCATTTCTATCGCCAGGGGAGGCCGGGCGAGTCGGAGGCCGAATTCGTCGAGCGCCTGGGCCAGGAGCTGGAGGAAGTCATAGCGCGTGAGGGCGCGGACAACATCGCCGCCATGTTCGCCGAGCCGCTGATGGGCGCCGGAGGCGTGATCCTGCCGCCCGAAGGCTACTTCCAGCGCATCCAGCCGGTGCTGGAGGCCAACGACATCCTGCTGGTCGACGACGAGGTGGTGTGCGCCTTCGGCCGCACCGGCAATCCCTTCGGCTGCCAGACCTACGGCATGCGGCCTGCCACCATGACCATGGCCAAGGCGCTGTCTTCGGCCTACCTGCCGATTTCGGCCGTGGCCGTGCCGCCGTTCATGTATGAGGCGATTGCGGAGACCGCCGGCGGGGTCGGCCTGTTCGCGCACGGTCTGACCTATTCAGGGCATCCGGTCTCGGCCGCCGTGGCGGTGCGAAATCTTGAATTGATGGAAGAGCGGGGCCTGATGGCGCATGCGGCGGCGATGAGCGTCCCGTTCCAGGCCGCGCTGCAGCGCCTGGGCGAGCACCCGCTGGTCGGCAATCAGCGCGGCATCGGGCTGATCGCCGGACTGGAACTGGTCGCTGACAAGGCAACGCGAACCTCGTTCCCGCCATCGGAGAAGATGGCGTTCCGCGTCGCCGCGGCCTGTCTGGAAGAGGGCCTGGTGGTGCGCGCGATCGTGGGTGACATCATCGCCGTGTGCCCGCCGCTGATCATCAACGAGGATCAGATCGACGAACTGGCGGCCAAACTGGAGCGCGGCCTCGACCGCGCCCTGGCCACGGTGGACCTGGCGCCTCAGGCGACCAGGTCGGCGTAGTCGGGGTGGCGCTGGATCCAGCGCTGCACGTAGGGACAGACCGGACGCATCTGGTGCCCTTGCGAGCGCGCCCAGTCCAGCGCGTGACGGGTCAGGTGACCGGCGATGCCGCGACCGCCGACCGCCTTCGGCACCTGCACGCTGTCGAAACTGGCGACCTCGCCGTGCCAGGTGAATCTCAGTTCGCACTCGTGGCCGTCGACGACGGCGACAAAGCGCTGGGCGTCTGCATCCAGTTCGATCGGCTCGTTCATGGGCAACTGTCTCCTAGTTCAGGTAACGGGTGCGGATGGTCGCCGGGATGCGGTCGAGTTCGCGCACCAGGGCCGGCGTGTCCTCGGTTTCCAGGTCCATGACCACGTAGCCGACGTCGGGCAGGGTCTGCAGGTACTGGGCGGCGATATTGACCGAGGCGGCGGAGATCACGCTGTTGATGGCCTGCAAGACGCCCGGCTCGTTGCGGTGGATGTGCAGGATGCGCCGGGTATTGGCCTGGTCGGGCAGGCTGACCTCGGGAAAATTGACCGCGCCCATGGTGGAGCCGTTGTCCGAGTAGCGCGCCAGCTTGGTGGCCACGTCCAGGGCGATGTTTTCCTGCGCTTCCAGGGTGCTGCCGCCGATATGCGGGGTCAGCAGCACGTTGTCCATCCCGCGCAGCTCCGAGACGAAGGGCTCGTCGGCCCCCTTGGGCTCGACCGGGAACACGTCCAGCGCGGCTGAGGCGACGTGGCCGCTGCGCAAGGCCTCGGCCAGGGCGGGGATGTCGACGATGCGGCCCCTGGCGGCGTTGATGAAGTGCACGCCGGGACGCATGCTGGCCAGGGTGTCGGCGTTGATCATGTTGCGGGTCAGCTCGGTGTCCGGCACGTGGACGCTGACCACGTCGGCCTCGGCCAGCAGTTCAGCCAGCGAACCCAGGCCGAAGGCGTTTCCCAGCGGCAGCTTGGCGGCGATGTCGTAGTAGATCACGCGCATGCCCAGGCCCTCGGCCAGGATGCCCAGCTGCGAGCCGATGTGGCCGTAGCCGATGATGCCTAAGGTCTTGCCGCGCACCTCGTGCGAGCCCTTGGCGCTTTTCAGCCATTGGCCGCGATGGGCACCGGCGTTGCGCATGGGGATGCCGCGCATCAGCATGATGATCTCGCCCAGCACCAGTTCGGCCACCGAGCGGGTGTTGGCGTAGGGCGCATTGAACACGGGGATGCCGCGCTGGCGGGCGGCGGCCAGGTTCACCTGGTCGGTGCCGATGCAGAAGCAGCCGATGGCGGTGAGCTTTTCCGCGCTGTCCAGGGCCTCGGCGGTGATCTGGCTGCGCGAGCGGATGCCCAGGAAGTGCACGTCGCGCAGGCGTTCGGCCAGTTCCGCCGGCGGCGGTGCCGTGGGCAGGGTCTCGATGTTGTGGTAGCCGTTTCGCCGCAACTCGTCGAGGCCGCGCGCATGCACACCCTCGAGCATGAGAAACTTGATGCGTTCCTTGGCCAGCGAAAGGTTCTTGTTCGACATGATGAATCCGATGGATGATCGCCACGGGGCGTTGAAGCCCGATTATCGCAGTATCGGGTGCGCCGCTGAGCAAGGTAGCCGCGAATGAGCCGCTTTCCCGATCTCGAAGTACTGACCGACGCCGAAAGCCTGGCCCACTACGGCCGCGACTGGACGCGTTTCTGGGCCCCGGCGCCGGAGCGGGTGGTGTTTCCGCGCAGCACGGCCGACGTGGTCGATCTGGTGCGCTGGGCGCGCTCGGAAGGGCGCGCGCTGGTGCCCAGCGGGGGGCGGACCGGCTTGTCCGGTGGCGCCGTGGCCGCCCGCGGCGAAGTGGTGGTGTCGCTGGAGAAGATGCGCGGCCTGGTGGAGCTGAACACGGTCGAGTGCAGCCTGACCGCGCAGGCCGGCATGAGCGTGGGTGAGCTGCAGCGGCGCGCGCTGGACGCCGGCCTGTATTACCCGGTCGACTGGGCCGCGGCGGCCTCCAGCCAGCTGGGCGGCAGCATCGCCACCAACGCCGGCGGCATTCGCGTGCTGCGCTACGGCATGACCCGTGACTGGGTGCGCGGATTGACCGTGGTCGACGGCCGCGGCGAGGTGCTGGAACTCAACCGCGGCCTGATCAAGAACAATGCCGGTCCGGACCTGCGCCAGCTGATGGTCGGCAGCGAAGGCATTTTCGGCATCATCACCGAGGCCACCGTGGGCCTCATCCCGCCGCCGCCGCAACAGTCCCTGCTGTTGCTCGCATTCTCGGGGCTGGAGGCGGTGATGCCCGCGCTGGCCCGGTTGCAGCAGGCGCTGACCCTGTCGGCCTTCGAGTTCTTCGACCGGCGCTCGGTGGCGCATGTCGAGGCCGCGCTCGGCAAGCCCTTCCCGCTGGATGAGGCCGCGTCGTTCTACGCGGTGGTCGAGTTCGACGATCCCGACCAGGCCTGCCAGGATCAGGCCCTGGCCGTTTTCGAGGCCCTGGTCGAGGCCGAACAGGTCTGTGACGGGCTGATCAGCCAGTCGGATGCCCAGGCCGCCGAACTGTGGCGCTGGCGCGAGGCGATCAGCGAATCGATCGCGCCGCGCACACCCTACAAGAACGACTTGTCGGTGCGGGTGGCGCGGGTGCCGGATTTCCTGTCGGATCTGGAAAGCCTGGTGGGCCGGCACTATCCCGATTTCGAGGTGATATCCCGATTTCGAGGTGGTCTGGTTCGGCCATATCGGCGACGGCAACCTGCACATGAACGTGCTGTGCCCCGAAGAGATGGATCCGGGCGATTTCCGCCGCGCCTGCGACGGCCTGAGCCCGCGCGTGTTCGAAGTGGTCCAGGCCCACGGCGGCAGCGTGTCGGCGGAACACGGGGTCGGCCTGCTGAAGCGGGATTACCTGCATTTCTCGCGCTCGGCGGCCGAGATGGACAGCCTGCGCGTGCTCAAGCGGCATTTCGATCCGGACGGCGTCCTCAACCCCGGCAAGGTCCTCTGAGCGGCCTGGCCGGCCCGGGCTTCTGCTATCGTTTCCGGCTGGAATGTGCAAGTTTCATCTAATTCGAGGGAGATCGGCATGACCATGATTCATCGACTGAGCGTACTGCTGGCCCTGCTGCTGCTGCCGCTTCTGGCCTGGGCCGAGGCCGGCATGACGCTGGAGCAGATCNCGCGCCTGCAGCAGGTCGGGCANGCAGTTGTCAGCCCGGACGGCAATCGCATCGCCTATACGCGCATCGTGCCCCGGCGGCCGGGCGTGGGCGAGGACGGTCCGGCCTGGTCGGAGCTGCACGTGATCGGTCGCGACGGGCAAAGCCGCGCCTTCATCACCGGCGAGGTCAACATCGGCCAGCTCGGATGGATGCCGGACAGTTCCGCCATCACCTTCGTCAGCCGGCGCGGGAGCGACAGCCAGGCCACGCTGTACCGGATCCCGGTGGCCGGCGGTGAAGCCGAGCGCTTGCTGACCATCGGCACGGGCGTGGCCAACTACAGCCTGGCGCCCGACGGCCGGCGCGTGGCGCTGGTCGGCACCGAGCCGCTGGACGACGACACCCGGGCCCTGCACGACAAGGGCTTCAACGCGATCATCTTCGAGGAAGACTGGCGCCCGCGCCGCCTTTGGATCGCCGAACTGAACGGCGCCGAGCCGGAGATGCTCGACATCGAGGGTTCGGTACAGCGGGTCCAGTGGTCCCCGGCCGGAGACCGCCTGGCGATCGTCGTGACGCCGCGCCAGCTGGTCGACGACACCCTGATGTTCCAGCGCATCCGCATGATCCGCCCTGACGGCAGCGAGATCGGGCGCATCGACAACCCCGGCAAGCTGGGGGCCAGCGCTTGGAGCCCGGACGGCGCGCACTTCGCCTTCATCGCCACCGACAAGATCGAGGACACGCGCGAAGGCCGGCTCATGGTGGCCGGTCGCGACGGCGGCGAGTGGACCAACCTGCTGCCGGATCTGCTCGGTCACGTCTGGCACGTCAACTGGCGCGCCCCGGGCGAGGTCCTGTTCATCAGCTACGAGGGCGTGGAGGCCCGGGTCGGGCAGATCGCCGTGACCGGCCGCGGCCACAACACGCTGTACGAGCGGCGCGGACTGATCTTCGATTCCCTGTCGGTGGCCGATAACGGGCGCATGGTGTTCACGGCCAATACGCCGGAGCATCCGCGCGAAGTCTACGCGCCGTCTCCGCGCACGCTGGAGGTCGAGCGACTGAGCGACTCCAACCCCTGGCTGGCCGACGTGCGCCTGGCCCGCCAGCAGGTGGTGCGCTACCCGGCCGCCGACGGACTGGAAATCGAGGCCTTGCTGTTCTGGCCGCTGGACTACCAGCAGGGCGAAACCTACCCGCTGATCGTGGCCGCGCACGGCGGACCGGAAGCGCATTACTCCAACGGCTGGCTGACGACCTACAACCTGCCGGCCCAGCACGCCGCGGCCGAAGGCTACTTCATGATCTACCCCAACTACCGCGGCAGCACCGGGCGCGGAGTTGAGTTTGCCCTGACCTCGCAGGGACGGCCGGCCAGGGAGGAGTTCAGCGATCTGGTCGACGGCGTGGACTGGATGATCGAGCAGGGCCTGGTCGATCCGGAGCGCGTCGGCATGACCGGGGGGTCCTACGGCGGCTATGCCTCGGCCTGGGCGGCGACCTACTATTCGGATCGTTTCGCCGCGGCGGTCATGAATGTCGGCATTTCCGACAAGATCTCCATGCTCGGCACCTCGGACATCCCGCAGGAGCTGTACCTGGTGCACTACCTGACCTGGCCGTGGGAAGACTGGGACCTGTTCAAGCAGGCCAGCCCGATCTACCACGTGCAGAACGCGCGCACGCCCATCCTGATCCTGCACGGCGATGCGGACCCGCGCGTGGATCCAACCCAGTCGCGAATTCTTTACCGCTACCTGGTGCTGCAGGACGACCCGCCGCCGGTGCGCCTGGTGCTGTACCGCGGCGAAGGTCACGGCAACCAGCGTGCCGCCACGCGCTGGGACTACAGCCTGCGCCTGATGCAGTGGATGGACCTGTATCTGAAGGGTGAGGGCGGCGATCCGCCCCCCCACCAGCTGGACTACCGGCTGGATGTCTTTTCGGACGATTGAAGGAGTTTTGCCAGATATGGTCGACAAGGCCGACAGCGTCAACGTTCTCGGTGAGCAACTGGCCGACTGCAGCCATGATCCGGTCACCGGGTTTTTCCGCGACGGCTGCTGCAACACGGCCGACGAGGATCGCGGCAGCCACACCGTCTGTGCGGTGATGACGAAAGAGTTCCTCGAGTTCAGCCGCAGCCGCGGCAACGACCTGTCCACGCCGCGGCCGGAGTTCGGCTTTCCCGGACTCAAGGCCGGCGATCAGTGGTGCCTGTGTGCGGCGCGCTGGCGCGAGGCCTTCCAGGCCGGCTGCGCCCCGCGCGTGGTGCTCGAGGCCACCCACGAGGCGGCGCTGGAGTACGTGACCCTGGACCAGCTGCGCGCCCACGCGCTGCGCAGCCTGCACTGAGTCAATCCGGGTCATGGACAAGTCGCGGGTGCTCGAACGCCTGAACGCGGGCTGTGCCGACACGCTGATGGCGACGCTGGGCATCCGCTACGTCGATGTCGGCGATGATTTCCTGGTCGCCACCTTGCCGGTCGGCCCGGCGGTGCACCAGCCGGCCGGCATTCTGCACGGGGGCGCCACGGCGGCGCTGGCTGAAAGCGTGGGCAGTGCGGCCTCGGCCCTGCGGCTGGACCTGGAGCGCCAGGCGCCGGTGGGGCTGGAGTTGTCGATCAACCACCTGAGGAGTGTCCGCGAGGGCCTGATCAGCGCCCGTGCCGAACTGGTCCACGGCGGACGTTCGACGCACTTGTGGGACATCCGCATCAGCGACGAACAGGGCCGCCGGATCGCCTGGGCCCGCCTGAGCATGATGATTCTGGATCGGTAGAAAAAGGTCGCCCCGCGGTGGCGGGGCGACGGGGGTTTGCGGGCCTTTCAGGGCAGAGCGCTTTCTATGGGACCGGCGTTGCCGAGACCCGCAGCCGGATGCTGTCGCCCGGGTGATGGCGCATCGTGGTTTCGTGGATGCGGCCATTGAACTCGTACAACACGCGGTAGCCGCTAATCACGCTGCGCTCCTCGAAGTCACGCTGGATGGTGCAGCGCTCCTCGGTCACCGGCGTGTAGCGCGCCTGGCTGTTGGCGCGGCCGGCGTCACGTCCGATCGATCCGCCCAGCGCCGCCCCGGCCGCCGTCATGGCGCGATTGCCGCTGCCGCCGCCAAACTGGTTACCAATCACCCCGCCGATGATGGCGCCGGCGATGGTCGGGGTGGCGGAACTGCCGGAACCGCCCACGCGCTGGTAGGTCGTTTCGTCCCAGCACACGGTCCGCTCGATCGGCGTGCGGGTCACCGAGTAGCGCGGTTCCACTTCCAGAACCGGAACGGTCTGATAACTCACGCCGCCGGCGTGGGCCAGTCCGGACGCGAGAGCAAGCAGGGCGATAGCAGAGGTTCTGGCAAACATTTTCATGCTCCTTGCTGGGGTTTCCATGGTCTTCACAAACCTTCAATGGCCGGCGCTGGATTCGGTAAGCTTGGGGAAGCTCTTTCGCCAGCGTCGGGTCTACATTAGCCCGGCCTGGCTGAATTTTCGCTGAACCCATGACCCCACCGGGGCGGGTTCGGCACCCTTTCATGCACGGAGAACCGGATGGCTGCGCACACGACACAACAAATCAGAAACCTGGCGTTTTTCGGACACGATGGTGCCGGCAAGACCTCGCTGGTTGACGCGCTGATGGTCAAGGCCGGCATGCTCGGGGAAATCGGCAACCTCGAGCGCGGCACCATGACGACGGACTTCGATCCGCTGGAGCGCAAGTACCAGTATTCCCTGGTCACCGGGCTGGTGACCATTCCCTACAAGGACATCGTGATCAACCTGCTCGACACGCCGGGCGACCCCGACTTTCGCGGCCAGGCGCTGTCGGTCCTGAGCGCGGTCGAGACCGCCGTCATCGTGATCGGCGCCAGCGACGGCATACAGATGTCGACCCGAAGCATGATGCGCCGCTGCAAGCAGCGCAAGCTGTGCCGGATGATCGTGATCAACCGCATGGACATGCCGGGCGTGGACCTGGCAGCCCTGGTCAGTGAAATCCGCGAGGAGTTCGGCCCGCAGTGCCTGCCGATCAATCTGCCGGCGGAGAATTTCACCACGGTGCGCGACTGTTTCTTCCGTACCGAGGGCGAGACCGACATCCTTTCGGTTGCCGACGCTCATACCGCGATCCTCGACCAGGTCGTCGAAGTGGATGAGAACCTGATGGCCAAGTATCTGGAAGGTGAGGAGATCAGCCCCGAGGAGCTGCACGATGCTTTCGAGAAGGCCCTGCGCCAGGGTCACCTGGTACCGATCTGCTTTACCTCGGCCCAGACGGGCGCCGGCTGCGAGCACCTGCTGCGCCTGGCCCAGCAGCTGCTGCCCAATCCGACCGAAGGCAATCCGCCGCCGTTCCGCAAGGGTCCCGGGCGCGAGCGCGTGACGCCTGAGCCTGACCCGGACGGCCACGTGCTGGCCCACGTGTTCAAGATCGCCAACGATCCCTACGCCGGTAAGCTCGGGATTTTCCGCGTCTTCCAGGGCACGATCCGGCCCGATACCCAGTTGTTCATCGGCGACGGTCGCAAGCCGTTCAAGGTTTCGCATCTTTACCGCATGCACGGCAAGGAGCATCAGGAAATCGAGGTCGCCGTGCCTGGCGACATCTGCGCCGTGGCCAAGGTCGACGAGGTCTACTACGACGCCATCCTGCACGACTCGCACGACGAGGACCACTACTTCCTCAAGCCCGTCGATTTCCCGCAGCCGATGTTCGGCGTGGCGGTATCGGCCAAGACCCGCGGGCAGGAGCAGAAACTCGCCGCGGCGCTTGAGCGGCTGAGCGAGGAGGATCCCTGCTTCGTCATCGAGCAGAACCAGGAACTGAACGAGACCGTGGTGCGCGGACTGGGCGAGATGCACCTGCGCGTGATGCTGGAGCGGCTGAAAACGCGCTACGGCGTCGAGGTGGACACCCGGCCGCCGAGCATCGCGTACCGCGAGACGGTCACGCGCGGCGCCGAGGGTCATCACCGGCACAAGAAACAGACCGGCGGGGCCGGGCAGTTCGGCGAGGTCTTTCTGCGCATTGCTCCGCTGGGTCGCGGCGAGGGCTTCAACTTCCGCAGCGAAGTGGTCGGCGGCGCCATTCCCACCAACCTGATTCCGGCGGTGGAAAAGGGCGTGCGCCAAGTGCTGGACGAGGGCGCGATTGCGGGCTTTCCGCTGCAGGACGTCGAAGTGGTCGTCTACGACGGAAAATTCCATCCGGTCGACTCCAAGGAAATCGCCTTCGTGGTGGCCGGTCGCAAGGCGTTCCTGGACGCCATCGCCAATGCCGGGCCGCAGATCCTCGAGCCGGTGGTGGAACTGGAGGTCATGGTCCCCGACATGGTCATGGGCGATGTCACCGGCGCCCTGGCTTCGAAGCGCGCCCGCATTCAAGGCACCGACAGCCACAGCGGCATCAGCACCACCATCAAGGCCGCGGTGCCGCTGTCGGTGCTGAGCGATTTCCCGACCGAACTGAAGAGCCTGACCGGCGGCCAGGGGCGTTACACGATGTCGTTTTCCCACTATGAAGCCGTGCCCGGCGACATCCAGAAGCAGCTGGTCGAGGCCAACGGCCGGGGTAACCAGCAGGACGATTGAAGACGGGATGGAGTGCGCGCCGCAGGACTTTTAGCGAAAACGCGCCAGCAGGCGTTCGTGGAGTGAATCGACGCTGGCCTGGAGTCGTTCCAGGCTGGCGTCGTTTTCGATCACCTCGTCGGCCCACGCCAGTCGCTGTTCGCGGCTGGCCTGGCTGTCGAGGATGCGCCGGGCGCCGCTCTCATCGAGGTCGTCGCGCTGGATGAGGCGATCGATCTGCACGCGTTCCGGTACGTCCACCACCACCACGCAGTCGGCGTCGCTGAACAGCCCTGTTTCCACCAGCAGGGGAACGACCAGCAGGCAATAGGGCACATCTTCCAGGGACTGGATGCGCTGCCGGGCGGCGGCTTCGATGCGCGGGTGCAAAAGGCTTTCCAGGCGTCGCCGTGCCTCCTCGTCGCCGAACACCAGTTGACGCATGCGGGCGCGATCCAGGCTTCCGTCGGCGGCCAGCACCTGGGCGCCGAAGGCATCGACCACGGCGGCCAGACCTGGCGTGCCCTGTGCAACCACCTCGCGCGCCAGCAGGTCGGTGTCGATGACCGGAACACCGCGCCGCGCGAGGTGTTCCGAGACGGCGCTCTTGCCGGAGGCGATGCCCCCGGTCAGCACCACGACCGGGGGACGGGTGCCGGCAGCGCCTGGCATGCCTTCCCGGCCTCAGCCGGCCGGGGAGATCCGGTACAGACCGCCGTCGGCGTGATCGGTGACCACGTAGATATTGCCGTCGGGACCGACCCGCACGTCGCGGATGCGGCCGATCTCGCCGCGGATCAGTTCCTCCTCGTGGACCGGGACGCCTTCCTCGAACACGACTCTGCGAATCTGCTGGCTTCTCAGGCCACCGGCCAGGAAGTTGCCCTGCCACGCCGGGAAATGGTCGTCGACCAGTACCGCCAGGCCGGATGCGGCAAGGCTCGGCGTCCAGTCGATGACTGGATCGATCATGTCGGGGTGGTGGCGCAGGGTGTCCTCGAAGTAGCGCTCGCCGGTGCGGTAGTCGCGGCCCAGGCTGACCACCGGCCAGCCGTAGTTGCCGCCGGGCTCCATCAGGTTGAGCTCGTCGCCGCCGCGCGGACCGTGCTCATGGCTCCAGATCTGCCCGGTCTGCGGATGCACGATCAGGCCCTGGATGTTGCGGTTGCCGTAGGTGAAGATTTCCGGCAAAACGTCGTCGCGGCCGACGAAGGGGTTGTCGTCGGGAATGCCGCCGTCTGCGGTCAGGCGGATCAGCTTGCCGGCGCTGTCGCCGAGATCCTGTGCGCGCGGCGGCTCGGGACCGCGATCGCCGATGCTCATCAGCAGGGTGCCATCGGGCAGCCAGGCCAGCTTCGAGCCGTAGTGACGACCGGGCGCCGAGTAGCGTTCCTGCACGTAGATGATTTCGACATCATGCAGCTCGTCGCCGTGCAGCCGTCCGCGGGCCAGCGCGGTGGCGGTCTGTTCGTCCTCGTCGGCCTTGGCGAGGGTCAGGTAGACCCACTGGTTGTTGGCGAAGTCCGGGTGCAGCAGGACTTCCATCAGTCCACCCTGGCGCAGGGCGTGTACCTCGGGCAGGCCGCTGACGCGGGTCTTGTTGCCGTCACTGTCGATGATGTTGAGGTGTCCCGGACGTTCGGTGACCAGGAAGCGGCCGTCGGGCAGGAAATCGATCGACCACGGGTGGGCCAGGCCACCGGCGATCCGCTCCAGGACGATGGCCTGGTATTCGGTCCGGAGGGTACGGGATTCAGCCAGCACGGAACCGGCGAAAAAGACGGCAGCCAGCAAGACGCAGAAGGATGCGGAACGCTTGATCGGCATGAAGATATCTCGCTTTTGGGGGGTGGAAACCCTTCTACTGTAACGCATGCGGGGCGTAATTCAGGTGCAGGCCGCGCTGACAGGCGGCCGTCACGCCGCTGTAATCTACCCATGACGGGGCATTTTTGCGGTAACTTAACGGCGTTGACTTGGCACAAGGGGTAGTTTCATGACAAAACTCATGATTGTCGAGGATCATGACCTGGTCAGGACCGGTCTGCGCAATATTCTCGAGGGCGTCGCGGGCCTTGAGCTGGTGGCCGAGGCGTCCACGGGTGAGGACGCGATCCAGTTGGCGCGGCAACACCAGCCCGACGTGATTCTCATGGACGTGGGCTTGCCGGGTCTGTCGGGCCTGGAGACCACGGAACGCATCCTCAAGATGCAGCCGGACACCCGGATCATCATCCTGACCGCGTTCACCGAGCCGCCCTTGCCGGCGCGCCTGCTCGATATCGGCGCCAGCGGCTATCTGACCAAGGCCTGCGATGCGCGCGAACTGGTCGTCGCGGTCAAGGCCGTGAGCCGGGGCGAGCGCTACATCGGATCGGAAATTGCCCAGCAGCTGGCGCTGTCGCTGTTGCCGGGAACCCCGCAGTCGCCCTTCCAGGAACTGACGGCACGCGAGCTGGAGGTCATGATGATGTTGATCCAGGGCATGAAGATGAACGCGATCGCCGAGGTGATCAACGTCAGCCCCAAGACCATCGCCACTTACAAGTACCGCATCTACGACAAGGTCGGGGTCAACAGCGAGGTGGAGTTGCTGAGGCTGGCCCTGCGCTACGGCCTGGTCAAGCCGAGTCCCTGATCAACATCCGGCTCCCCGGGTGGGGAGCCGTTGTGTGCAACCTGAGAGCCGGGCGCTTCAGCCCTTGGAGCCGTCGTCCTCGCCGGTCAGGCGGTAAATGCCGTCCTCGCCACGCACCGCTTTTTGCTTCTGCCCGGCATCCGAGGCGGGCGTCGCTGCGGGCTGGCCGGAAGCCGGCCCGGAGCCGTTCTGGCCCTGGCGGCGCTCTGGTTCGGGCTTGCCACGATCCTGTTCGGTTTGGCGCGGTTTCCGTTCGGCGTCGCCACGCTCCTGCCTTGGCTCGCCGCCGTCCTGCTGGGGCTTGCCCCGCTGCTGTTCGGGCTCGCCGCGCTGCTGTTTGGGCTCGCCGCCATCGTGCGCAGGCTTGCCACGTTCCTGTTTGGACTCGCCGCCATCCCGCTCAGACTTGCCACGCTCCCGTTCGGATACTTTGCCTTCCTGTTGTGCCTTGCCGTGGTCCTGCTCGGACTTGCCGCGGTCCTGCTCTTGGGTGGCGGGAGGCTTGCTGTCACCGGTGGTGGCAGGCAGCGAAGACTCCTTGCGGTGCTCAAGCCGCGCCGGTTCGACCGCAGGTGGTTTCTTTTCCGCAGCTTTCGGCTCGGCATCGGCGCCGCCTTTCGCCGCGCCCGAACTGGCCGCAGCGTCCTTACCTGAACTGTCCTTGCCGCCCTCGCTCTGCGGGCCCGGCTGCTCGGAGCCGCCGGCCTTGGCGCGGCGTTTCTTGCCGCCGCGCCGCCGACGCTTCTTGCGCGGTTCGCCATCACCGGCAGACTTGCCGTCGGACTGGTCCGGTGAATCGGTGCCCGAGCGGGTCTTCCTTTCGCCGCTCTCGCTGTCTGTCTTGCGCACCTTGCGCTTGCGCTTCTTGGATTCTCCCTGCGAACGGCCGGTGGCGGGCTTGGCGCCGCCTGGCTCGGCGGGTGCCTTGGGGCTGGCGTCTGCCGGCGGCTTGCGCGCTGATGAGGCGCTGGTTCGCTCCGCGGGCTGCTGCTCCTGCGCGGCGAACAGCCTGGTCACTGCAGCGCGCACTTTCTGCCACCAGCCTTCGGGCTGGGGCGGGGCCTTGCGTTCCGGGGCCGGCGATGCCGGTCGAATACCGCTGACGGCAGCCGGCGTGGGCCTCGGGGCGTCGCCTTCGGCTTTCTGGCCCGGCACGGCTTCCTTTTCCTCGCCGGTGGGCAGGGCATAGCTGGGTTCGTCGACGCTCTCGTTGGCGCGCAAGCGGGTGATCTCGAAGCGCGGGGTCTGCAGCCAGCGGTTGGCGACCACGGTGATCGGCAGCTTGTTGCGCCGCTCGATGTCGGCCATCATGGCGCGCTTTTCGTTGAGGAGGAAGTTCGCCACCTCGATCGGCGCCTGGATGATGACCCGGGAGGTGTGGCTCTTCATGGCCTCTTCCTCGGCCAGCCGGAGGATGGAGAGCGCCAAGGACTCGACCGATCGAATCGAGCCGTAGCCGTCGCAGCGCGGGCAGGTCACGTAGCTGGACTCGCCGAGCGAGGGCCGCAGACGCTGGCGCGACATCTCCAGCAGCCCGAAACGCGAAATGCGGCCGATCTGGACGCGCGCCTTGTCGATGCGCATGGCCTCGCGCAGGCGGGTTTCCACCTGGCGCTGGGCGTCCTTGCTCATCATGTCGATGAAGTCGATGACGATCAGGCCGCCCAGGTCGCGGATGCGCAGCTGGCGGGCGATTTCTTCGGCCGCCTCCAGGTTGGTCTGCAGCGCGGTTTCTTCGATGTCGGCGCCCTTGGTCGCGCGCGCCGAGTTGATGTCGATCGACAGCAGCGCTTCGGTATGGTCGATGACCAGCGCACCGCCGGACGGCAGTCTGACCTCGCGCGAGAAGGCCGATTCGATCTGGCTCTCGATCTGGTAGCGCGAGAACAGGGGCGTGGCGTCCTTGTAGGATTTGAGCTTGCGCAGGTTGTGCGGCATGACCTGCTGCATGAATTCGCGTGCGTCCTCGAACACGCGGTCGTCATCGACCAGGATTTCGCCGATGTCTTCCCGCAGGTAGTCGCGCAGGGCGCGGATGATCAGGTTGCTTTCCTGGTAGATCAGGAAAGGGGCCTTGCGCGTCTTGGCCGCTTCCTGGATTGCCGACCACAACTGCAGCAGGTAGTCCAGGTCCCACTGCAGGTCTTCCTGCTCGCGGCCCACGCCGGCGGTACGAACGATCAGGCCCATGCCCTTGGGTACTTCGACCTGCTTCAGGGTGTCGAGCAGATCCTTGCGCTCATCGCGGGAGATCTGGCGGGAGACGCCGCCGGCACGCGGGTTGTTCGGCATCAGGACCAGGTAGCGTCCGGCCAGGCTGATGAAGGTGGTCAGCGCTGCGCCCTTGGTGCCGCGCTCTTCCTTGTCGACCTGGACGATGACTTCCTGGCCGGCCTGGACGGCGTCCTTGATGTCGACCCGATTGCCGGCGTCAAGATTCTTCTGCGCTTCCTCGGAGAAGTACTCGCGCGCGATTTCCTTCATCGACAGGAAACCGTGGCGTTCGGAACCGAATTCGACGAAACACGCGTCGAGGCTGGGCTCGACGCGGGTGATGCGCCCCTTGTAGATGTTGGATTTCTTCTGTTCCTGGGCAGGAACTTCGATGTCGAGGTCGATCAGTGATTGACCATCGGCGATTGCCACGCGCAACTCTTCCGGTTGCGTCGCGTTGATCAGCATGCGCTTCATTGTCGCAATTCCTTCGCCGTTCCGGCCGCCGGCGCGGCCCGAAACCGGTGAAGTACAGATACTCGCCCGATAAGGCTTGGTGCGGTCGCCGCATCAAAGACGGCGCCCGCGGACCATGGTGCCCCTGGATGCGTCGCATCCGATGCCTGCGATGGGTCGGCGTTTGGCGCCCGTTGGACTCGGCACTCGGGTCCCCGGGGATCGCCGATCCCTCGCTCGCGGAGCAATCTGTCTTCTTCCACCGATCCCGGCGCAGCAGGGTGATCTCACCCCGGCAGACGGGAACTGGCTGTAAAGTTTGGCCAAGATCGACGTCAGTCGATCACCTTGGATTTCATGGACAGGTTTCGACGCCGGAAAGCAGGCGTTGGAGAACCTGCCCGCCGGTATCCCGTGCCAGGTGGCCGGCTACCGGACTGGATCAGATCTTAAAGTCGAGGTTCCGCGATCAGGGGTTGCCCTGGCGGCTCGATCGCCGCCGGTCCTGGATCAGGGTTGCCAACGGTGATGCTCAACCCTGCTATCTTACCATCCTCGTCCCGTCACGGATAGACTCGAACCTTCGTACGTCCCCATGCGCCAGTCCTTATGAATCAGCAGCCTAGCAATCCTGGCGTTCGTCATCTGCAGGTGCCCGCGGACCGGGCCGGTCAACGACTGGACAATTTCCTGCTCGGCTGCCTCGAGGGCGTGCCGCGCAGCGTGATCTACCGACTGGTCCGCACCGGGCAGGTGCGGGTCAACGGCGGCCGGGCCAAGCCGATGAAGAAACTCGCGGCCGGCGACGAGGTCAGAATCCCGC
>SL_3KL_010_SEDDRAFT_10001829_pt1 | contig 19439 bp, 12 predicted proteins | sample SodLakKL_010_SED_2_FD_10381 | JGI IMG/M metagenome (IMG submission 10381) | reverse complement strand
AATTCCAATTCCATCACGGCATAACGACCCTGATTATCCTGAATCATGTCCACGCGACCATACGTCGGTACCGAATGACAGACGGCCATGGCGTGTTCCGCCAGCTCGATCTGTGCCGTCGCCGGTTCGTAAGCGTGTACAGAGCCACCGTGATCATCCTGCACCCGGAAGTCTCCGGGTTTGGCCACTTTCCTGACGGCGTGCGAAAACCGCCCGTTGAGCATTATCAGTGCATCCTCGCCATGTTCGACAATCCCCTGCTGAAACGGCTGGATCAGGAAAGATTCGTTGGCGAGCAAACGACGCACAACGGCTTCGACCTCTTCGATGTTCTCACGGTGAACGCGATACGTATGCCGTGCCGCACCTGAAACACATGGTTTGATAACAGCGTCGTACCAACCCGCTTCATCGAGCAGATCCTGTAAACAAACCGTCGTTCCGCGCTCCACAAACCGCGACGGCACGACAGCAACACCCCGCGATTCGAGATCGGCGAGATAATGCTTGTCCATATTCCATCGAATGAGAGAAGGCGTATTGCACAGTTGTGTCAGCGACTGAACCTCATCGAGCCAGGCGGAGAATTCGTCGAACCGGTCGAAATAATCCCAGGTCGTCCGGAAAACGGCACAGCGGTACCTTGACCAGTCCTCGTCCGGACAACTCCAATCCACCCGCACCGACGAGATCCCGAGTTGATCGAGTGCCTCTTGAAGCAGCTGATCGTCGCTCAGGATGTTCCTTCGATACCAATCGCTCTCCGGAACGTCCTGAGCGACGTACCGGCGTTCAGTCAGGAGAGCCACATCAGCTTTCATCTGTGCCATCGCTTTCGTTTCACCGCGGTTGAACTATTAATTATATGGTTTCCGGATAATAAAATTATCCGGTGTTGTTTAAAGCAAATATATACAAACAAACAATCACAAGCTGCTTGTGATTGTTTAAATTGTAAATAATAAAAATATTAAAAACAAGAATATTGAGGTTTTATCATATTACGACAGGGTATATCTGCCGGCAAATTACGGCTTATACACGGCCGATTCAATAGTGAGATATTTCAAACGTGAATAAGCACAAATTTGAATTTTACCCTAAAAGCCGTTATTTTAGTTCTTTATAAAGCAAGGTGACTTTCCGGAATCGAACACCGATTGTTTTAAAATTTAAATATCAGCAACATATCTAAACATGCCGTCATATCTATACACATTACTTGCCGAAAAAGTACAAGACTGGAGCGATAAAGGATATCCATGCGATTATCCCGCACTACAGGAAATCCTCGAATGGTCTAAGGAACCCGATGGAAGCGGATTCCGGCTTCGCCCGCCGCAGATCCGGGCGCTTGAAACATATTGGTATTTACGTGTAGTAGAAAACACCCCACTAATATTCGATCTCTATAAGAAAGTATTTCCTCCTGATGAAGACCCGGATTTGATGTTGGAAGCTCTGGGAATATCTCAGCGCGCATTTCAGGAAAGTAAATACCAATTCGATATATTATGGGATAAAATTAAAGATGATACTCAATTTGTAAAGACACACAGATTGAATGCGCTGCGGGAGACGCTCAATCTCGATTATCCGAGCTATATATTTGCCCTTGCAATGGGCGCCGGTAAAACGGCTCTCATCGGTGCGATTATCGCCCAGGAGTTCGGCATGGCACGCGAGTACCCCGACGGTCCGTTTGTTCAAAATGCACTGGTGTTTGCTCCCGGGAAAACCATTATCGAATCTCTACGCGAAATCGCTGCGCTGCCGTATGAGCGCATACTTCCTAAAAGAATTTATAAAGAATTCGCAGCATCGGTTAAGCTTACCTTCACCCGCGACGGCGATCCCGATATTCCGATAATCGAAAACAGTGTGTACAACATAGTTGTGACCAACACAGAGAAGATACGCATTCAAAAAGAAGCGATACGAAAATCGGATATCGGCAGCTTGTTTGCTTCGGCTGAGAAAGAGGATGAAGCGAAACGTGAAATCGCAAACCGGAGGTTAAGAAAGATAGCATCGCTTCCGCATCTTGCCATATTCTCGGATGAAGCGCACCATACATACGGTCAATCGCTTGAAACCGAACTGAAAAAAGTCAGAAAGACTGTGGACTATCTGCATAAAGAAAGTCCCAATCTAATCTGCGTTGTCAACACAACGGGGACGCCGTACTTCAAACGACAGCTTCTCCGGGATGTCGTAATATGGTACGGATTATCCGAAGGAATTAATGACGGTATATTGAAGGAAGTCTCGGATAACATTCTTGCATTCGATTTCAGCAATGATGTGGAACAATACCTTGCTTTCGTTGTCGAAGATTTCTTTAAAGAGTACGGCGATACAACGCTGCCCGACGGTACACCGGCAAAGCTTGCATTGTATTTCCCGCAAACAGACGATGTCGAAACATACCGTCCGGTAATCGAAACGAAACTTTTGGAATTAGGATTGCCGCAGACTTTAATACTCGAACACCACACTGCCAACGAGAACAAGGAAGATTTCGACAGATTCAAAACGAAAGACTCAAACCATCGCATAGCTTTATTGGTAAACAGGGGAACCGAAGGATGGAACGTTCCCGCACTTTTCGCGTGTGCGCTTGCACGTCGTTTAACCGGCAGCAATAATTTCGTACTTCAGGCGGCGTCGCGGTGTCTGCGTCAGATTCCCGGCAATTCGAAAAAGGCGCGTATATATCTGTCGCTTGATAACCGGGATATTCTCGACCGTCAGTTGCAGGAAACCTACGGGCAGACAATCGGCGATATAAACCGGACGCAGCGCGAGCGAAAATACGAACCCATAAAACTTCGCAAGCACGACATTCCGCCATTGTGCATACGAAGAATTATTAAAACGGTTGTAAGAATCGATTCGGCAAAGACGAAGATTAATTTGCATAGGCCGTATAAAACCGGCGGGAAAAAACTGAAAAAAATTCAATACACCGTGAGCGAACAAATTTCTACACAAAACGTACTGAAGCAGGTAGGGGATGAAATTACACTGGAATCCGTTCCTGCCGTTCGGGATGTGTACGCCGTTTCCGTTGAACTCGCTTCCAATTATCATCTCGATCTGTGGGAGCTGTACGATGAGTTGAAGCGTATCTATCCAGACGGTGATGTACCCGAAGAGCATATCACCGGTTTACAAGAGCAGATTGAAGAGCAGACCCGTAATTATGAAGAAAGAGAAGAAACGGTTGAACGGGCGCTTGCACTGGTTAAACTGGACGGCTTCACGGAGGAGATTGACGCAGAGGGGAACCAGGTATACACAGCCGAAATATCCTACCCCATCGACCGTGAGATATTGATACAGCATCTCGGTCGATGGAAAGACAGGACGGGAGGATACGGTTTTCACTACACGCCGTATAATTTCGATTCGCAACCCGAATTAAGTTTTTTCGAAAATATGCTCCGTGAAATTCAGGTTGACCCGGATGACATTGAGGATATATATTTTACAGGTGCGATTACCGACCCCGAGAAGACCGATTTTTATATCGAATATAAAGGCGAGGACGGTAACTGGCACCGCTACACACCGGATTTCATCATACGCAAGAAAGACGGCAAATGCCTGATACTCGAGATAAAGGATTCCAGGTTTGAAGCGGCTACGAATGACGATTTAGAGAGACATTCTCGTGGAGAGCACGCGAAAACAACCGAAGGTAGAAAAGCGATAGCATTGTTACATTATCAGAATTTGAATCCGGAAAAGCTTAAATATGAAATTGTGTATGCGAAAAACGAAACGATACCGCACGATAGTATTAAAGAAGTTCATAAATTAATCATTTCACGTTAATGAAATCGGGTATATCTGGAGACAGGCTTTCCCAACGAAACGAGCTTATTTTAAACAATAGTTTTATTTTATAGTGATAATGTTATACAAATATTCAACTTTTCTGCTTTGATTAAATGCCTCTCCCCCTGTGTCCCCCTCTCCGCCGGGCGGAGAGGGGGATTTAGGGGGTGAGGTGGTATACGGGAAGCACAAAAAGTTTCATAAGAAGCGAAGTCGAAGGGTACGTGTGATGAAAAATGATTGAAATAGCAGTAAATTTAGTATAGATGGAATAATACATCGAAGAATGAATAAAAAATATGACACTCCACGGCATAGAAAACGATTTTAAAAAGAAAGTGTGCAGCCAGCTTGATTTGATTTCCGAGGGTATCGGTCGATACCGAATACATACGCCGTTTTCGTTCGATGACGGCGATCATATCGTTGCGGTTCTGAAAAAGGAGAACGGTCACTGGCTCATTACCGACGAAGGTCATACATTTATGCACCTTACCTATGATTTAGATGAAAAGATTCTCTACACCGGAAGACGGCAAAAAATAATAACCGATGCGCTTTCGATGTTCTCCGTGGAAGATAAAGAAGGAGATCTGGTAATTAAAATCGATGAAGACAAATACGGGGATGCTCTTTATAGTTTTATACAAGCGGTATTAAAAATATCCGATGTTACCTATCTGAAACGCGAACAGGTCCGATCTACCTTTTTAGATGAGTTTCACAATTTTATAGAACAGAACGTTCGTGAAGAGCGAAGGACATTCGATTGGAACGATAAGAATCTTGACCCAGATGGAAAATATTCAGTCGATTGCAGGATCAATAGTATGGAAAAACCTTTATTCGTGTTTGCACTGCAGAATGACGACAAAGTGCGCGATACGACGATTTCGCTTCATCAATATGAAAAATGGGAGGTGCCGTTCCGGTCGCTGGCGATATTTGAAGATCAACAAGAGATTAACCGGTGGGTGCTGGCGCGATTTACGGATATTTGTGAGAAGCAATATTCAAGTTTATCGACAAATAAAGATCGGATTGCAAAATACCTTAAAGAAATAATAGGTGATTAAAAAATTTAACTAAGGAAACCAATGGGGCAAGCCCGAAAAGTAAAGAAAAAAACAACCGAACGAAAAACAGCAAAAACATCAACGGTAGCTGAACCGGTTGTAAAACCGAAAGAGATAACTATTAAAGGTACGAAAGGCCGGCCGATGCTGACATGGGTCGGTAAGCGGCCGCTGCGCAACGTACCGGTATTTCCGGCACAGGAAATCGAACGATTTACTCCCGAAGGTTCATCACTCACTATTGATGAGAATAAATGGAATGATTGGCCGGACACCTATCCGAAAGCGGGTTTGCTCTTTCACGGCGATAATAAAGAAGTGCTTGCTCATTTGCTTGCGAATGGATTCAGGGGGAAAGTAAAGCTTGTCTGTATTGATCCACCGTTTGATAGCGGTGCAGACTATGTTAGAAAAGTCAATCTAAGGGGAATTCAAGGAAAAGCACGAATTGAGGGAGAAACATATACATTAGGAGAACAAATTCAATATACTGATATATGGGCAAATGATAATTATTTACAGTTTATGTTTGAGAGATTGATGCTATTTAAAGAATTATTATCAAATGAAGGAACTTTGTATCTACACTGTGATGATACCAAAGCACATTTGTTGAGGTGCTTATTAGACGAAGTATTTGGTGCTGAAAATTTCATGAATGAAGTACTTTGGTTGTTCAGAGAACGTGGTATATCAAAAACAACCTGGAATAGAAAACATAATAATATTTTTGTATATGCTAAATCATTAGGAAATCAGATATTTAACGTCAATAGTGTTCGAGATGAATATAGCGAAGAGACAAAGAAAAAGTTTAAATACGAAGATGAGAATGGAAGGTATCAGATAAGAGGTAGAAATATTCCTGGTAGTCCTGTGAGACAAGCTGATGGTTTAAGACCAGAACATGAAGAAATGTACCCTGGATTAACATATCGTCAATATATGGAAGATGGTCAATTGCCTGTGGATTGGTGGGAAATACCATTGGTAAACAAAGCTGCAAAAGAGAGAACCACCTATCCAACTCAAAAACCTGAAGAATTAATGTATAAGATTATTCTTGCATCATCTAATAATAATGATATTGTATTAGATTCCTTCATCGGTTCCGGAACAACAGCAGCCGTAGCACAAAAATTAGGTCGCCGATGGATTGGTTGTGATATTAACAAAGGTGCAATACAAACGACAAGCAAACGATTGCAATCGATTATTACCGAGCAAATTGAAAAGAACACTAAAAAAGCGTCACAAAGTAAACTTGAATTAGATGATAAGAATAATGAAAATGAACCATCCCCCGCACAGTACTCATTCGCCGTATACCGTGTAAACGATTACGACTTACAGATACAACACAACGAAGCGGTTAATCTTGCCTGTGAACACATTGGTATAACCCGAAACAGAAGCGACTCGTTCTTCGACGGAACGCTTGGTAAACGTTTGGTGAAAATAATCCCGTTCAACCACCCGCTCAGTCCGCTCGATCTGGAACAGATAAAGAACGAACTCAACGCCCGTCCCGGCGAAGACCGCGATATTGTTGTCGTCTCGCTCGGAAAAGAACTTGCCGCGGATGCCTGGCTCGAAGAATGGAATCGAATGCGCAAAAAAGGCGACGTACCGAATAAAATAGAAGTAATCGAACTCCGTACCGATCAGAAATACGGAACATTCATAAAGCACGAACCCGCCCGCGCACGGGTATCAATCTCACGGAAAAAGGATAACATAAAAGTAGAAATAAAGGATTTCATCTCACCCACTATTATAGAACGGCTCAAGCAGCAAAGCGGCGTCCTGCAGCCGCAAATAGACGATTGGCGCAGCATGGTCGATTGTGTGATGATCGATACGGCATATATCGGCGACGTTTTTAATATTACATTATCCGATGTGCCGGAAAAGAAAAACGATCTCGTGAACGGTGTTTACGAATTACCGGCGCCCGGGGGAGAAACGACCGTGGCTGTGAAGATTATTGATATGTTAGGGGAGGAAGTTGTGGTCACATCTGACGTTTGATAAATAGGAATTTACAATAAGGGTACATTGTTTATATAAATGAATATGACACCTACAAAAGACATATTTCTCCAGATTCTGAAAGAAGCCGCAGACCGAAATATATCCATAGGAAAAACCCAGCTTATTAAACTTCTGTATCTTGCCGAGGTTGAATATTACCGTGAAAAGGGAGAACGCCTCACGGATATCGATTGGGTGTTTTATTATTACGGACCATATGCAATTGAACTTGAAGGGATCCTAGAATCCGAAGAGTTTGATCGTCAATCTATTAAGACATCATCCGAAAAAGACTATATAAAATTTCAGGTATCGGAGAATTCAAAAAAATATGGGGAATATACCGATGCTGCCATTAGTGTACTCTTGAAGAAAATACTTGGAACATGGGGGAAATGCGAATTGCCGGAATTACTGAATTACGTCTATTTCGAGACTGAACCCATGGAAGATGTTAAAAGGGGCGATCGTTTACAATTTGAAAAAATCGATCGTACTTTCCAACCGTCTGTCATTCCATTAGAAGCATCATCCGCAACGAATAAAAAGGTCAGAGAATTACGTGCTCGTGTAAGTGATCGGTTGAAGTCAATCGGAAAAGAAAAAAATATCTATATTCACAAAGATAAAGATGAGTTGGACGCTATCAGGGAATGGGACGGAGACGACGAAAATCCGGATTTAACGAATATAAAAGTTTCATTCATTCCGCCAGGGGATAAATGACGGGTCATTCAGTTCGTAAGGGAATAGACATTGAACATTTCGTCAAACCATTTTATGAAATCGGTTCTTCAACAGAAATTCTTCCGGGACAATTGGTATGGGCGCCTTCCTTGTATCCGAATCAATATGGTAATGCGCTTGATATAATTGAGGATAAATATGATCCATCTGAAAGTATTGTAGAGTTTGTAATTAAACCATATAAAGTGAGATCTACCAATTTCCCTGTGAAAAGGTTGGATTTAGCGGCTGATGAGTATTACTTTGCAATTAAAGGTAAGATCAGGTTAGGAATTGTAATTGCAGGCGGAATTATAGAATGGGGAAAATCGGCAAAAGAAAAACTATATATATGTACTCCCCTCTATACCGTTAGTAAACCGCGAATTACTCAGGAATTTGTTGTCAAAGTCCAGGCAAATCAATATCCCATGTACTTTTATATACAACCGGATGGAAAATATAATATAAAAGAATCAATTGCGCGCTTTCCGTTAATGCAGATTATTCACGGTAACACAATAGAATATTATTATAGTGGTCATCATCCAATTAGTCTCTCAGATGAAGCACTCGGCTGGTTAAAGACTCAGCTCGGGCTTTATCTCGGTTGTCAGGTTGATAAATTGGTAAGTGAGGCATTGGAAGTATACGGAGAATTGGTAAACGAAGAATATGAAAGATTGAGGATGAAGTAATATTCAGGTTCTCGTGATTACACGGAGCGTGAGGAGATGTAGTGTAATTTCGGGAGACAGACAGTGGTGTTTGCTGTTGCGGTGAATTTGTGAGGGGGAAGCAGGGAAGTGGGTAGTGGAGATGTCAGGTACGATGCGCTTACTGGTTCATCCACATCTGAACTTATAGTCTGGCTAACGGCGTTGCTGCTAAGCTGCTACCCCATAACAAGAATACAGCAATGAAAAATCCAAGCCTATAATTATTTAAAAAGTTTTTCTATTGGAATTACATTGAAAAAGAAACTATAAACGGAGCTACAAACTTATAAATCTCAGAAAAGCCGAATGCGAAAATAATCAACCAGCTTGAACCGCTGTTTAGGTTTTTATTATTCCATTTGTAATATCTTCAATCATAATATTATGAATATTTTTTACATATTCGAGCATATGTTCCTTGAGTTTTATTATAAGTCGAAGCATAAAATAATTTCTATTTCCAACAGTAATGACAATGTCTCTCTTATTTATTAATTTGAAAATCTCAGCTTCTTCTATTTTTTCTGTTTTTGCACGTTCATTTATTTTTTTTATTTCTCTAATAATTGTATTAATGTCTTTGTTCTCTTCTGAATTTGTATAAATATCTGAATGTAATGCTATATTTCTCATTTGTCTTAGGAAGTTAAACCAATAATGTTCATTTGAACTTTTTTGCTCTAATTTTTCCAATTCAGTAATTAGAATACAATTAGGATATAATTGTTTAAGCGAATTATTTACATTTAAAAAAGTTACGTGCTTATCACCTTTAGTTTGAAGTTGTTTTAAACCCAATTTATAAGCGCAGTTAATTTCTTGTAAGAGAGAGTCAAATACTCCGATTAGATTCATTACAACAGAATGAAATTCGAAAAATATTATTTCTTTTAAAGGGTGGTAGTAATTAAATACAGTTTGTACATCTGGTAAAGGGTTTTCTTCAATATATTTTTCATAAACATTAATTAACTGTTCTAGATGAAAGAGCGCAGCTCGAGCTTTAAACTCGGTATTATCATGAAAAGAGATCCATTTACTAAATAGAAGACCTTTATTTATTGCTTTCTGTCTTACATCAGTAAATTTGAACTTTTGAAAATCCATATTAATTCTAAAAGCCTAACGGACTGGAGCTAAGCTGCATGCAAACCTGCCTGCCAGCACGCAGGCGCTCCAGCGGGCTAATTACTTTTTTGAATTTAAAATCCTTCTTCGTAACACATGTTGTAAGGTAATACCTCGATAATAGCAAACCAAGAGCGCCGGCGGTTTGCACGTCAGCTCGAGCGACTGGTTAGCCGGCATTACTACTTAACTTGAAGTTTTGGTTCTATATCTTTCATGATTGCATATACACCTTCACGTAAAAGGCTTCCAATTCGATTGTTGTAAACGCCTAACTGTTTGATCAACCACTCCAATCTCTTGATCGGATTAGTCGGCTCTGAAATTAACGAGAGAAGATAGCTAGAAACAATTTCTGTAGGTAATACATAAACTAATTCAGAATCATTTTCGTCTTTTAGATGTGCTAAAACTGGGGGAATATGTGGAACATTTTTATGTAAAGGTAAATTGGCAAGTGAATGACTGAAATGGAAACCAAGTTCATTTCTAATGGGCGTTAATACTTTTCCATAAAATGAGTTTTTTAATTTAATTTCTTTTCGTAGCCAAGCAATTTCAGGATGCAAATTTTTTGGAATGATATCTGATATTTTTTTTAAAACTGAGTCGGCTTTAACCATTCCTTCATACGTCAATGATGACAATTGAATAATCCCATAAATTCTATCTCGCATAGATGCATTAGTGTCAGAGCCTGTAGAAATTCTTAAAAATTGGTCTCGTGCACTCTCATTCGTGTTGACCATGTAACACAATACAATTAGTTCCCTTATGTGAGGGATTCTATTTATCTCTTTAGCATCTGTAATATTTATAAGTATTTCCATTTCACGATTACGATCACTTGTCAGGCCGGCTAACTATTAATTATATGATTTCCATATAATACGACTATCTTGCGTTGTTTACATCTAATATACACAAACAAACCATCACAAGCCACGCGAAATTTTATAAAGTGTAAATAATAAAAATACTAAAATCAAGAATATTTAGGGTTTATCATGTCACGCCAGGGTATACCTGTCGGTCAGCTACAGCCGGTTCAATAGAGGAAGAGAATACCGGGTAGGGATGTTGTTAACTATCAAGCGTTCTCTGCTTATTTATCGTATGGACGGTTGGTCTGGCTAACATTTATCGGCTACGCACAACGACGTCTGTTTTATTTAGGTATTAATAGCCTATGTACTATCAATCGGTATACCCTTGAAAATTCCTTTAAAGATAAGAATAAACTCTTTAACTGATACTATCTCGCCATTATTTTCGATAGATTGTTCTCCACAGCAATCCAGTATTGCATCGTGTGTAGCAACCTTCGTGCAAAAGTCCAGGGCTCGTGATGGCTTGTCCGGCCCCGTAATATTGTCGGGATAATACTGTTCAATGGCTCCACGCTCAAGCACATAAACATCGTCATCTCTAAGCATTTGAAGGAGCCGGTGCTTTAGTTTGAGCATGTCTTGATCTTCACTGTTCTGGAGAATATCGAGACGTTCTGATTTTCGCTGCCATGCAAAGAAAGCCTCTACGGCCTCGTCGTGTTCTGCTTGTGTGCATTCACCGCTCTCCAGCTTACCTTGTAATTCCCTCACCTTTTTCCATAGCCCACGTAATTCTCCGGAACCGTGTGCATCCTTTGCATCCTTTGCAGAAGGTCCATCATTATCAGGAACGATCAATTCATCTACCTTGTCAAGAAGCTGCTTCCGGGTATTCTTCAAATCATCACTTGGGTCAATGTGATCAAATCCATTGACCAGCAAGTCCAGATCTGATATCACCGGCACACGTACTCCAAAGCGCGAGAAGAACTTCCTATACCGTCTGATATTCCCCTTGCCGGTGATCTTAGCAAACAACACTGGTACTTGGGCTACGTCCCAAGCGGGATTTAAGGTTTTTGCGATATGCGGCATGAGGAGGTAATCGCTATCGCCTTCGACTAAAACTACTGTGTCCGCAAAGAATGCGGCATTGTTGTTCTCAAAGCAGATTATCTGAAACTGGTCTTTTGCTGTCACGTCGGAGAGATCCACCGGTTGAACTTGCGTGAACGGTCTAGCGGCTATTGACTCATCCATAAACTTACGTAATTTGATGAATGTTTCGGTTGCCCCAGGACCGAAGAACATTGGTGAGTGTGTCGTAACGAGAACGTGATGCTCATTAGCGAAGACCCGTAGAGCGTCGAAAAGTACGTGCTGAGCTTTCGGATGAAGGAACAATTCGGGTTCCTCGAAAAGCAGCAGATAGGAAGGTGGTGCGGGCTCAACTTGCGACTCTGCTTGTTCAGGGGCAGGTTCAACTTCGTTAGTTGAAGGTGTATCTTCGACGAGCTTCGTATTGAGTTCCACATAAGACCGCAGAATGGAAAAGACAATAGCACGACGTAACCCATCGCCTTTTGTTTCAATTAGGCCGTCCACTCCATCATCGGCATAGATGCGTGCGGAGGAGAAAACCGTTTTCAGGTCTGGAGGCGGAATTGTAATTCGCAACGCTACATCAGCGAAACTTTCGCGCACATACTTCTCTACGGTCGATTCGATTAACCTCACTTCGCTTAGTCGCTCATCTAGGACTGTACCGTCTGGTTGTTGAACACGGTTAAGCTTTACATTTAGCGTCTCAAAGAGTTTCATTGCATCTGGTAACTTTGGCTCCACGGTACGAAGTAATATAGAAAGTATTTTTCCGAATGGTGTGCTTTCCGTTGTCTTGATATCGTCAGCGAGATCCTTAACTGCAGGGATGTATATCGGATCAGGTAGCATAGGCTCAATACTCTTGTCGATACCGGTAGGCAAAGCCTGATCGGCGGAAGACTTCTCTTCCTTTGGCAGAGAGTCGGCGAGCTCTTGAATTTTTTGCTTCATAGAGTCTTGATTCATAGTATCATCGACAACGCCATCAAGTTCGGGGAAAACATCTACCACTTTACTTACGAAAGTTTGACCTGCACGTTGTCTTTTCATGAGATCTGCAATCCTGTCCGATGAAAAGCGAGGATCATTCGGTGTGAGTGTGTTGTATTTTAATGAACTCTTTCCATCAGTTCCGTAATAGCGAACTAGTGTAATACAACCGTTCTTAACGATACTTGCAACTCTCGTCCTATGTTCTTCGGCCAACCTTGCCAAGTCTGCCTCAGTGATATCTTCAAAAGTGATGGCTATGCGTACTGGTTTTGATTCATCGAAAAAATGGGATGGATTTAGTTTGGACCCCGAGAAAAAAAGAGAAAGTGCTTGCAAGAAAGAAGATTTTCCCGAGTTGTTTTCACCAATCAAACATCCGAATCGAGACAACGGGATTGTCACATCCCTGAGGGCACGGTAGTTGGATATGGATAGTTGTGTTAGTTTCATCTGCAGCTCCCTTAATTATTACCTTCATGAACAGTAATATATCTGCGCGAAATATTATACATAAACTTCCCAAGCAACAATTTCTGATGAGGGATCGAGTATGAAATCTATCTTAGAAGTTATCAGGTCTTGCCAATTGTCTGGCACAGCTGAGTGTGCTAGCAAGAAACCAGCAGGATCATACCAGTCAATTCGGTCCTCACTCACTACAGGAAGAACTCTGAATTGAGTTTCCAGATGTTCAGAAAAATCCAAGGATAGGGTTATAGCGATTTCATTTTGAGCAAAATTGCGGACGTCCTCCACCGATGACCTTGATTGAATCCTATCTCGCATCCACTCGATTACGCGTCTAGGCTCCAAGGCAGTATCGTTTATCTCATCAATTGATTCCCAGTACTGTGTGGCAATATCGGAAGCGACAGGACGTGTAAAGGCTTCTTTTTTTGTCAACACATATGATGCAACTGGATCGAGCGTGCCCCATATTACCATTTCTTTAAACCACAAAACTGACCATGGTAACTCACACTGTTGCCATCGCTCAAGTAACGTCCCATCTCCACCGTCTCGTTCCAGAATGGAACCGATGATGGATCCTATTGCCCAATTCAATCCGTAAATGAAATGCTTTGATGCAAAATCGTACCAGCGAGAGACACTAAGTGGTGTTGGACTCTTTTCAGCAAAGTCAGGAGCCATCCACCATGCCAATACATCAGTCCAAGGAACACGAGATCTACCAAAATATAGGTCACGAACTCCAAAGGCGTCAATTTGGCTAGTTGTTTCGATCAGCCGTACTAAGTGATTGATCCGCTCGCTTGTGCTCCAAGCAGCGTAATCTATAGCCTCCATTAGAATGCTCTTTATGTTTGAAAGTCTCTCGACAAGCACTATTCCATCCCGTGGTGGTAGCCCAGTATAGTAAAGAGCTCGGCGTCTTTCTCTTTCTGGATAAATGGATTCGGTAAGTGCCAGACCACGTCGAGTAAACATCTCCTGCGCTGTTTGTATATCAAATGAATTGCTATCATGACGCGCAAGTGTATTGTGCCATAGCGACCGAAGGAAATCTTCAACCTCAGTCGACGGACTCAAGCTCTCAATTTCTTCTATTCCCGTGAGCAAGTGTTGATCAAAGGTATCCAATGAAGTGATAAGGTCGTTTCTTTCTCCATCTACTGGGGAATAGGCGGTTGTTTCAAGCCATTCTAAAAACTGTTCTATATTATCATTTCCTGATATGACTGACCATTGTCGTTTAATATGTGCCATCAAAGCATGAAGCGGTGATCGTGGTACACTGACTCCATAGGTCGAGTCCCCAATCATATAATTAACTACACTTAGATATGCCTGTCGTGAGATTCTTTGAGCTCGACCTCTAGAATGGGTGGAAAGAATCACGAGTGTTCTTCCCTCTGTTGATACCCCAGGTCTTCCAGCTCGTCCAGCAACATTTATGATTTCGCTGGAACTTACTGGCTGCTGACGCCCACGTAGGAGAGAAGGAATAAGTACCGTCTCGAATGGAAGATTCACCCCTTCCGATAAAGTCGAAGTGGCGATCACAATGTTGATCACATGTGATTGAATCAATTCAATGAGAAGACGAGACATGACTGGTGGCATTTTGCCGTGATGTAGGATGATTCCTTTTTCCAAAAGTCGGTGTTCACGAGACATTGGGCCGAAATAGTCCGCGCAGGAAGAAAGACAACGAGATAGAAGGACTTGATTACGTCCATCTTCTGGTGGGGCAAAGAAATCGGGGAGTTCGACAACTGACCAATCTGTTGTTAGTAAATCGAGGAATGTTTTTGCATAATACTCTGGATGCTCAGTTACCGATATTAAAACAGAATGCCTTTTCCCATCTGATGGCTGAGCAAAATGCATTGCAGCCCACAGGAGGTGTGCACGCATTCGTTTCTCTACGCTGTCTCTTTTACTTAAGGTATTAGTGGTAGGTGGATGTGGAGGAAACGGGTTAGGTACATAGGGGGCGCTATCTTGATCATCGACTATCAGCTTTTGCCCATCTAGCACATCATATTCAATCGTAGTTTCACCATTCTCGGCACATAACAATTTCCCGAAGAGCTGGCGAGTACTTCTATAATCTGGTGCAATAGCAGGTCTACCCTCAACTCCTGTTACCCATTCCGATAAGGTATCCCGAAGTCCGGCAGCTACTGCAGATAATGCGACGAACGTAGTAGTGGAAGAACATAATGTTTTTAATCGACTAACTAGTACCTCAAGACGCAAGGAACGGCTTTTAGCTTCAGCAAGTGACTCATAGTCGCCTGTGAATGCAACTGAATGGGCTTCATCAATGATCACACATGATATCTGTTCCACTATAGATGTTCCTAGAAAACGTAGCAGTGCATCAGCTTTCTCATGTGTAGAGATCAATACAGTCGATTGCTCATCTATATTCGTAAGATCTGATGGACTAAAATCGTTCCCTCCATAGAGTGAAGTAACTGTGACACTCGATGCACGGATGGTGCGGAGGGATTGTGAGAGGACTTTTTCGACTTCAGCAGAAAGAGCTCGTGATGGAGCGAGGTAGAGAATAAATGGATTTCTGCTTCCGGATTGATTATTTGTCTGGCCAAATAGGTGCCGAAGAATGACCAGTTCCACTACACGAGTCTTTCCTGAACCAGTGGGAGTACACAATGCAAAAGATCCATCTGAAATAATACCTGAAATACCTGCCTGTTGGGAGGGCCATGCGATCATTTTCCTTTCCAGGAAAGCTACTTTCGCATAGCGGTCTAATGCCCGGCGACCATCTTCATTCATTTCCATCCTAAGTGGTGACAGAACTGTCCAGAGGGCATTATCTTGATAAATATGTCCGATTTCTGCAAACAGTACTGCCAATAACCAGGAAAACCGATCGCTATCATATCGCAAAGCATTAGAGATCTTTTCAATAGATTTCAGTGCTGTCCCGAGGCGTGAATCTTCTCCCCAACGGAGCCAAGCAACTAAAACACCGATCGCGTGAAGGAACTGATCAAGTAATGCGATTTCGATACTATTCTCGGTTACATCTTCACCGTTACTCGTTTTCCAAACTTCGAGCAAAAGTCGTTGCGTTTCTGGAAAATCTGCACGTAGAAGGGCAGTGAGAATCTTCGAGGTCGTATTGGGAATAGTGTGTTCAGATAATACTCCAGATGCTCGCGCTGGATATCCGGCGAGTTGATAGGCAGATGCGGCTAGAAGAACAACAGGAGCCGGTAATTCATCAGGTGAACTTGTTGCAGCCCACTCAAAGATTTCACCAGCTCTACGTAGATAACGTTGGTATTCCGATTTGTCGGCATATGCCATCCCGGCAATGATTAGCTTTTCACCTTCGTTCAGACGTGTTAAAAGTTCATTGGATGTCCAAGTTGACAAACCTCTTGTTCCAGCACGAATTCGTGTATGATGGCTGTATAAGCGTGCAATACCACGGCTTAGAGTTGCTCCAGCAGTACGCTCTCCAAATGATTTGATTATGTCTTGGCTTCCTTCAGCCATGTATCTCATGAGTTATTTTCCATTCTCTTGTACAGATTGTTAACTATTGTATCAACATTTGCCAAATGGAATTCAACGCAGGTTAGGTTGCGTTGAGCAGTGTAATTGCTGTGTGGTGTATTAGTTGAAATCCACGTTCGTTTTTTACGTGGGCATTGGCCGCATATATACATACTAAAGTCGAAACGTTCCACTGGAGAATTTTGAGCATCCTCCCACCAATAACTACGTAATGCCTCAATCCACTTCCGGCTGTATTCGTCGTCACGATAATCCTTCAATGCATCTATCATACGAAGTAGATCCACCGGTCTATTTACGTCTTGGCTGAGCTTTAAATGATTATCTTGGACTAAGGTCGATGAATGATTTCCAGTACATTTAGCCTCACAGGCTAGCCACGAAACGATATGCCCATTCTCATCTCTCGTAAAGGCTAATCCATCATCACCCGTCCTCCCTACGATTTTTCTCTCCCAGCTATCGGTCTGCTTCATTGTCTCAAGTTGCTGAAAGGCTACGATATGAGTACGAAACAGATATACGGGTACCTCCCACTTTTGTTCGTCATTACGTACATAGTACTCCGCCACTATTCCTGCGATGATTTCCCCAAAGAATCCTTTAAGAGCTGTATCATTTAGTTTGTGTGGATATCCGAAAGCTGGATCTTCATTGGTATTGTGTTGTAAAGGATGGAGAGAATCCTCAAGTGGCGCTCGCAACGCTTGTCTAGCACCTTCGTGTGCATGATTGATATAAGTGAAAAGTTCATCCCATATATTTGAATTTATATCGGTCTTTTCGTGTATGAGTATATGATAATAGATTCTAGATGACGTATTGCAGTTTTTCTCTAGATTTAACCACGAGTCTAACAAAGTAATTCGTGGATGTTCTGCAGAGATTTCCATGATTTTGTTAATTCCTCCCCATTCGGTTTTTTGTGTACCCCATTTTATTTTGCTTAGTCGATGCAGACGTCTCTTTCTATACGGTTGATATTATTTTTTTACGGCGAGTTATACTTTTCTTGTATAACACTCATCGATGTATGGCTGGCTTATTAACATTAAGTGTTATCCTTATTATGGTTTTTCTTTGTACTCCGCTAATCATACAGCAAGTGTAACACTGATGAATATACTTCTTAAAGTTTAAATATTAAAAAATTTAAAGTCAATAATTTTTACGATTTACCAAAACTCACCAAAGCACACCTGCCGGTCGTATACATCAGATACATTATCAGTTCGGAAGGAAAGGTATTTTAATCTCGACTCATTAATTACAATAGCCAATGGTTGAATGACTAAATAATTGTCGACTTTTAAAATCAATTAGTACGATTTTACAGTTACTATGTTACCGGTTTCCAAAACCCATAACGTAGGCGCCGGACACACGGTGGGGTAATGCAACTTTCATTTCTTTGCAATAACCTGCGCCAGAACAATCCGGCCCTCCTCCAGACTTCGTAACTGGTTCCGCGCCTTGATTTGAAAATCCGGACCGAGCAGCACATGGAAGCCGGGCGGGGGCGGGCCTTCTTTACGGATCTTTTCGGTTACCGGCACAACCCAGGTCCGTGCAGCATCCGTTGAATCGGACCAGCTCGCGATCCTGAAATTTGCTTCGTTCAGCAGTTTTCGCAATTGATCCGGTGTTACGAGGAAGTTTGTATCGGGCGTCCGTGCCCACGGGAGGGGATATTGCACCGGCCTGGACGGACCTGCAAGAATGTCAATTTCTGCCGCACGGGCGAGCTCGAGCGTTGCTTCGCGCCCGCGAATATGAAATTCATCGATGGGGGCTAAGTCCTCCGGGGTCAGTTTGTTTAAGTCCTTGCCTGCTTGTTCAAGCGCAGCCAGGATGATGTTCCCCAGATCGGGCCGCGTGTAGTGCTGTTGAATGCCCTCGTTCATTTCAAATTTGATATTCCGAGAGTGCGCGCGATAATCTGATCGAGATGTTCACCGCGAGTGACCGCATCTTTCCATCCTGTAACTTCGAGGCGGTCTAACGCAAGGCAGAGAACTGCCCCGCTCGAGTACACGCGCCAGCGCAGAAATTGTATAATCGGGTCATCAGGATTCTCTTCGCCCAGGCGTTTAGTTAGTTAGACATTCTATCAGCGCCTCCGGCGCACTGGCCGCGACCGCGGCAGCGCGACACCCAACGTACTCTGCCGTGCCTTCCCGCCGCTCATAACGCCTCTCAATCGCAAGTACATCGGAACGCCCTTCAACCCGGTCGGCACGGCATATACGGTTTGGTCGCCGATTTTGTAATTGCCGGGGAACCTTCCGGCCCCGTAGCCGGGCAGATGTCCCGCGCGCACGAACGCCCTTCCCGTCAGTATTGGCGGAACGTCATCTCCGTGTAGATGGGTGTAATCAGGCGGGGGCTCTCCGCCGGTAATCAACAAGATCCCACCGCCCGGGCTAATCAGGAGGAAGTCCTGTTCACGGGACCAAAAACCGGGCCAGATCTCCGCAAGACTATCCGCCGACTGTACTAACGTAGCGGCTAAAGGGAGGAGGTCTGCGGAATCCGGTTGTACAGATTCATAGTGGTCGTCCTGTGCCAAGATATCAACAGGTGCAGCAAGCAGAGCAATTGCAATGACTGCAACGTGTGCGATGTTTGAAACGGGTATGGGCATTATTTATCCGGAAGTACGATGTTTATATGTTCCAAAATAATAGAAAAACGATATTTTATTGTCAAGGTCATTAAACCGTGCGGATACACATATTGACGGGATTACTATCAGCACCAAGATGATAGGACAATACTAACACTACCTGCCTGATTCCCGTGTGCTGTTCTACCTCCGGTGGGTTTATTTAAGGCGTTTCTTCCAATACCCCGGTTTTCGTTTCATATGCATTATGGCGAAAACAATGATCGATTCATCCCTGTATATCTTGTAAACTATTGCATATGGGAATCGATTAAGAAAAACACGTTTAGTCGTGATNNAG
>SL_3KL_010_SEDDRAFT_10001828_pt1 | contig 19443 bp, 16 predicted proteins | sample SodLakKL_010_SED_2_FD_10381 | JGI IMG/M metagenome (IMG submission 10381) | reverse complement strand
GTGTGGAGGAACCCATCTCCGCCACACGGGAGAGGCGGGCCTCTTCACGATCCTGGGCGAGAGCGGAGTGGCTTCCGGGGTGCGGCGGATTGAAGCGGCTACCGGGCCCGGTGCCTACCGTCATCTCCGACATTCGGAGCAAACCCTCGATTCCCTCTCCCAGATTCTCCGGACTCCTCCAGAGAATCTGGAGAAACGGACCCAGCAGCTCCTCCAGGAGAAGGCAGAGCTGGAGAACCTCCTGGACGAAGTCCGACGGAGTGGAGGTGGATCTGGCGAGTCCGTGGTCCACGAAGCCCAGATTCCACTCCCTGGAGTGGACGGAGAAGGCGTTCTCTATCGGGGCATCCAGATGAAGGTCAAGGACGCCGACGATGCCCGTGCATTCGGCGACAGCTTCAGAGAAGAGGAGTCGTCCGGTGTGGCGGTGGTGGCGTCCGAAACTCCCGATGGCAAGAATGCCCTTTTCGTATTCGTCACTGACGACCTCATCGGCCAGGGGGTCAGAGCCGGCGATCTGGTCCGGGAGATCGCCGGGATGGTCGGGGGGCGTGGTGGGGGAAGACCCCACATGGCCCAGGGGGGAGTGGAGGATCCGGATGGGATTCCAGAGGCCCTGGTTCGGGCGGAAGAGCTGGTCCGAAAGGCTCTGGAGTCCTCAGGATGAAGGAGCCCGGTCCCTTCGAGAGACCGTTATCGGGAGCGAACTCCGGTGATTTTCCGTCCTCCTTGAGGGATTGGATGAGCACCTACGGATCCTCTTCCAGCCCGGCCTCGGCAGAGGAGAGCAGCCGCCTGGGGGTGGAAGCCCTGCGGTTTGTGTTGAGCCATCCCGGCCGGCACCGGAAGGCGGCCTTCGCTCTTCTGGCAGCCGATGCGTTCCTCACCCTGGCTTGTGGTCAGGCCGTGGAGACGGAGGATCCGGAGGAGGCCATCCTCTCCATTCTGGATGAGGTGACCGGGTTGGAGGCTGAATGATCGAGGGGGAGGGGCTGGGCCCAAGTGTGGATCTCCACTCTCACCTGGTACCTGGGGTGGATGACGGGGCCGGGAGTGTGGATGACGCCCTCGAAGGGTTGAAGCGGATGCACGCCACAGGCATCTCAGTGGTGGTGACGACGCCCCATCTGGAGGGGAGCGTCACCCTCCTCCCTGAGCGCTTCAAGGTGCGTGTAGAGGAGTTCGATGAGGCTTTTCAGAGGCTCCTCGTCCGGATGGAGGATGAGCTCCCCGGGATCGAGATTTCCCGAGCCAACGAGGTGGCTCTGGACCATCCAGAGCCGGACCTGACAGCACCGAGCCTCCGACTGGGAGAGGGGCAATACGTCCTGGTGGAGTGGCCGAGACTTCGGGTGCCGTCCTCCAGCACCAGGGTTCTCCAACGGCTCTCGGAGCAGAATGTTGGACTTCTTCTGGCCCATCCCGAGCGTTACCGGTTGGGAGATGGAGCCATGGAGAGAATGGCGGAGTGGAAGGAGGCCGGGGCTTGCTTTCAGGTGAACTACGGCTCCCTCGTGGGGGCCTACGGACCGGATGCCCGTCGGAGGGGCCTGGAGCTTCTGGCCCGCGGCTGGGTCGACTGTCTGGCCACCGACTTCCATGGCCGTCCGGCTCTCCGACTCTTCATCAGCGAGGCCATGGAGGGCATCCTGGATCGAGGAGAAGAGAGGGAGGACAGTGTGGAGGTCTGGCGTCTCCTGACCCGGACCAACCCAGAACGGATTTTCCGGGGTGAGGTCCCAGCTCCGGTGCGTCCTCTGGGACGAGGAGAGGGAATCTGGCAGCGACTCACATCTCTCTTCCGGTAGATGCCCAACGTACTGGAAGAATCGAATCCGAAAGAGGAAGGGTGCGGAGTGGGAAACGAGGAAATTGAAGGAATCATCGAGGTTCTCCGGGAGGGACGTCGCCGGGAGAAGGGGCAGAGCGCCTTCTACCGGAGGCTGGCCGCTGCCGCCGAAGAAGCAGGTAGGCCGGATGATGTGGAGCGTCTGAACGAACTCCTGGCTGACGAGCAGCACCATCTCTCTCGCCTCACGGCTCGGCTCATGGAGCTTGGTGACCGACCTCCGGATCTGAAGCCGGTGAAGGGCCCGACCAATCTGGATGGGTGGGAGGCGGAAGCCCGGGCTCGGGAGGCCGGTGAGGTAGCCTTCTACAAAGGGGCTCTGGCCAGACAGTTGGACGGCCAGACCCGGCAGATTCTACAAGAGATTCTCCACTCGGAGCGGCAGCACAGGGAACAACTTCGGGGAAAATGGATGTCAGCATGACTCCCGGAGTGTTGGACCTCAGCAATCGGCGGGTTCTGGTGACGGGAGGCTCCCGGGGCATCGGTCGAGCCGTCGCCCTCCTCATGGCTCGAGCCGGGGCCAGCGTTGGGATCTCCTATCGGTCCCGGTCGGAGGATGCCGACGCGGTGGTGAAGGAAATCCGAGGAATGGGCCGNNAGGGTTGGGCNATGGGAGGTGATCTGACCTCTCCCGAGGAGGTCCAGCGACTCTTCCAACATGCCCGGGANAGCTTCGGTGGGGTCGACGTAGTGGTCGGAAACCACGGGATCTGGCCTGCCGCCGACATCTCTCTGGCTGAGATGGAGTTGGACCATTGGCGTCGGACGCTTCAGGTGAACCTGGAGAGCATCTTCCTCCTGGCGCGCGAATCAGCCCGAAACCTGACCGATGGAGGGGGACTCATCCTCGTGAGCTCCACCGCGGCTCAGCGGGGTGAGCCCTTCCACGGGGATTATGCGGCGTCCAAGGGAGGGATCAACGCCCTGGTGAAGGGGCTTTCGGTGGAGTTGGGAGGCCGCGGGATCACGGTGAACGCCGTGGCACCGGGATGGGTCGACACTGAGATGACGGAACAGGTCCTGACGGGTGCAGCGCGACGGGAGGCCTTGGCCGGGATTCCCCTGGGCCGGATCGCCACCGCCGAGGACGTGGCTGGACCCATCGCGTTTCTGGCTTCACCGCTGGGTCGGCACATCACCGGGGAGGTCCTGAACGTGAATGGTGGCTCCGTACGACCCGGATGATGGAACTCAGTCCTCCTGGTGCCGTCCGATGGATCTGCAGGACGCTGGAGGAGGCCGGGTTCGAGACCTGGGCAGTTGGGGGAGCGGTTCGAGACGCCCTGGCGGGGATCCCCAGCGGCGATTGGGACCTGACGACCTCGGCTCGACCCGGCCAGATCCGCCGGATCTTCCCTCGAACCGTCCCCATCGGAGTGGAGCATGGAACGGTGGGAATCCTGGCCCGAGACGGCACCTTGTTCGAGGTGACCACCTTCCGCCGGGACGTCCAGACCACGGGGCGCCACGCCGTGGTGGCCTTCTCCGACTCCCTGGACGAGGATCTGGCCCGGAGGGATTTCACCATCAACGCTGTGGCCTGGCATCCCCTCCGGAAGGTCATGTACGACCCTTTTTCCGGGGTTGCGGACATGGAGGCCCGGTGTCTGCAGACCGTAGGAGAGGCCCGGGTCCGGTTCGCCGAAGATTACCTTCGCATTCTCCGGGCTCTTCGGTTTGCCGGGGTCTTCCAGCTCACGGTGACGTCAGAGACCTGGTCGGCGCTGGTGGAAGCCGTTCCTCGGATGGGGCAGCTGTCAGCCGAGCGAATCCGGGAGGAAATGGAGAAGATCCTGACGGGTCACGCTCAGCCCTCGACTTCCCTCTCTCTTTACGCCGCTTCCGGCGTCCTGGCCTTCTTCTACCCTGAGTTGGATAGGCTGGTGGGGCTCCCCCATCCGCCGGAGACGAGGATGTGGGACGTCGACGATGGGGAGGCCCGGGTCGATGGTCATGGCCAACCCCATGAGCATGGTCAGGCCCACGAGAATGACAGGGAGGGAGGCGCCGTACGGTCCGGGGACGTCTGGAGCCACGCCCTCCGAACAGTGGACCTTCTCCCCCGCCACCGCCCCGCCCTCCGCTGGGCCGCGCTGTTGGCCGGGATAGGGATTCCGGAAGAGGATCAGGGGGCCGGAGAAGTGGGAGAGGAGGAGGGGCGCCGTACTCTGCTCCGCTCGGCGGCTGTCCTCCGTCGGCTTCGCTCCTCCAACGCCCGAATCCAGGAAGTCGGGGGACTGGCGGAGTGGATTGGTCGGCCTCCCGATCCCAGTGCTGCGGATGCCGGCCTGAGGCGCTGGCTTTCTCAGGTGGGTCGGGACCGACTCCCGGACCTCCTTCGCATCTGGATTGCCGAGGCCCGCTCGGATCGACTCCTGCGTGCGGCCCCGGAGAAAGGACCCCAGGGCTGGAAGGTGGAGGAACTGCGACGTCTGGCCCGCCGGTTGCGTGGACTCTCGTCCATGGAGTTCCCCCTGAGCACCGGAGAGCTGGCCTTCTCAGGACGGGACCTGATTCGGATGGGCCATCGACCGGGTCCGCACTTTGGCCAGCTTCTTGACCATCTTCTGGAGATGGTGCTCCAAGATCCGGAGCTGAATACGTCGGAGGCGCTGACCCTGGAGGCGAAGAGGTGGATGAAGGACTGGGAAGCCCGGGAAGGGGCATCTGCCGAGGGGCGATGAGACCATGACACCTGGAGACGAGGAGTTGGGGCTTTTCGGACCCGACGATCTGGACGATCCCCGTGAGCCGAGGGGGGAGCCCGCTGGTCGTCAGGGTGCATCGAGTGAGGTGTCGAAGGCCGGTTCCAGTCAGGAGCCGGGGGGCGGGACAGGCCGGGATCAAGGCGCCAGGAGGGGAGGCAGAGAACCTCTCCCGGCCCGGATGCGACCCCGTGAGTTGGCCGAAGTCCGAGGCCAGGATCACCTCCTGGCGCCCGACCGTCCCCTGGGCCAGATGCTTCGGGGAGGTGCACTCTCCTCCTGTATTCTCTGGGGACCTCCGGGGAGCGGAAAGACGACGCTCGCGCGGCTTCTGGCACACCATGCCAATGCGGCCTTTGTCTCCTTCTCCGCTGTCACCGAGGGGGTAGCCCGGGTCCGGGAGATCATTGAGGAAGCCCGGGTTCGGCTCCAGGTTTCGGGCCGACAAACGATCCTCTTCTGCGATGAGATCCACCGGTTCAATCGAGCACAGCAGGATGCCTTCCTCCCGCACGTGGAGGACGGGACCATCATCCTCATTGGAGCGACGACGGAGAATCCATCCTTCGAGGTGAACCGGCCCCTCCTCTCTCGGGCCCCCGTATTCATCCTGAATCCGCTGGAGGCAAGCGCTATCCAGGAGATTCTGGAGGATGCGCTCGTCGATGCGGATCGGGGGGTTGGGGCCATGGGCATCCAGTGGGAACCTGAGGCTCTGGAGTTCCTGGCGCAGGGAGCGGACGGAGATGCCCGCCGAGCACTCGGTGCGCTGGAAGCTGCCACCCGGTTGGTGGTGGATTCGGGAGGAACGCTGACGCCGGAGGTGGCCCAGGAAGCCCTTCAGCACCGATTTGCCATCTACGATAAATCCGGGGAAGAGCACTACAACCTCATCTCGGCTCTCCACAAGAGTATCCGCGGAAGCGATCCGGACGCCACGCTCTACTGGCTGGCCCGGATGCTCCGTGGGGGAGAGGATCCCCTCTATCTTTGTCGGAGACTCATCCGGATGGCGGTGGAGGATATCGGACTGGCAGACCCGGACGCACTGAAGGCCACGGTCTCAGCATGGCAGGCCTACCACTTCCTGGGATCCCCGGAGGGGGAGCTGGCTCTGGCCCAGGCGGCGGTTCACCTGGCCACGGCGCCCAAGTCCAACCGAGTCTATGCAGGGTGGAAAGCCGCTGTGAGAGCGGCCTCTGAGAGTGCTTCCGCTCCTGTTCCCCTCCACCTCCGGAACGCGCCGACCCGCGAGATGAAGGAGTGGGGTTACGGGAAGGGTTATCGGTACGATCCTGATGAGGAAAAGGGCGTGGCGAACCAGGAGTATCTTCCACAAGAGGTACATGACACCCGGTTCTACGAGCCGGGACCCTATGGCTTCGAACGAGAGATCAGAAAACGATTGGATTGGTGGGCGCGCCACCGAGGGGCCGAGATGGAGAGGGAGACGGAAACCTCGAGTCCCGGACCCCAGAAGCACGCTTCTGATTCGCCAGGGATGGAGGGTGAGTCGGGAAGGAAGCCTGCGCAGGGGAACGAGAGCCAGGGTGGGAAAAAGCCGGGACACCCTTCCGCCCCGGACGGGTAGAAGAATCCATGGACCGACTAACCAGGCCGGTGAGTCTCCCGGCTCTTCTGATCTTTGTCGTGTGGTTGGGGGGCTGTACCGCCTTCTACCAGGCGCCGGAGGTGACCATCACCGACGTTCGGATCGTCGGGCTTGGTCTGAGCGCCGGCACGGCCGAGATCCATTTGGAGGTGGACAACCCGAACTTCTACCAACTGGAGGTCCGGCGCTTCCAGTATCTTCTGGAGGTGGAGGGTCGGAACTCCAACTGGAGCCCCCTGGCCGAGGGGGTCACAGCTGACACCGTCCGTCTGCCGCGAAGAAGCCGGGAGGATGTCCGGCTCCAAGTGCCCTTCCGTTACGATGCGGTGGGCACCGCGGTTCGGAATTGGTGGGAAACCGGTGCCATGAACTATCGGGTCCAGGGAGAGATCCTGGCCCGAGGACCCATGGGGGAGAGAGAGCTCCCCTTCCGGGCCTCGGGGAGCATGACTCCCTGAAGCAAAGAGAACCCTCTACAGAGGAAGGGAACGATTCCTACCCAGTTGTTGGATAATCGAAATCCGGTGGAACGGGCGGTCCTGGTGGGTGCACCTCTTCGGCAGGTGGATGCCCGTGTGGTGGACGAGCACATGGAGGAGTTGGAGCGCCTCACCGACACGGCCGGTGGACAGGTCGTAGGTACACTGATTCAGCGGATCGAGGCTCCAACCCCCCAGACCTACATCGGGAAGGGCAAGGTGGAGGAGCTCCGTCAGCTAACGGTAGAGACCGAGGCGGATCTGGTCATCTTCGACGAGGAGTTGAAGCCCGATCAGGCCAAGAACCTGGAGCAGGCGCTGGACGTTCGGATCATGGATCGCTCCGAGCTCATCCTGGACATCTTCGCGTCCCGCGCTCGAACCCGGGAGGCCAAGCTTCAGGTGGAGCTTGCCCAGCTGGAATACCTTCTGCCTCGACTCCAGCGGATGTGGACCCACCTCTCCCGGATCCGAGGTGGAATCGGGCTGCGAGGGCCCGGTGAGACGCAGCTGGAGACAGATCGACGCCTCATCGGGAAGCGGATCGCTGATCTGAAGAAGAAGCTCCGGTCGGTGGCCGAGGCCCGGGCTGTACAGCGTAAGGGGCGGATCGGCGAGTATCGCGTGGCTCTGGTGGGCTACACGAACGCCGGGAAGTCGTCTATCCTTCGAGCCCTCTCTGGTTCGGATCTGTTCGTGGAGGATCGGCTCTTTGCCACCCTGGACTCGGCGACCCGGAGTGTGGAGCTGGGGGGAAGCCATCAGGCTCTGGTCACTGATACGGTGGGGTTCATCCGGAAGCTTCCCCATCACCTGGTTGCTTCCTTTCGTTCCACCTTGGAGGAGGCCCGGGAGGCGGATCTGGTGATTCACGTCATCGATGCTTCCCACCCCGACTGGGAGGAGCAGAAGGAGGTGGTTGACCAGGTCCTCCAGGATCTGGAGCTGGACCGGGTAGATCAAGTCCTGGTCTTCAACAAAGTGGACCGCCTCACCCACGGAGAGGAAGAGGTGGTTCGCGAGCGGGTCCGAGCCCATGAACGAACACCGGCCGTCTTCAGCTCCGCTCTAGAGAAGGATGGCCTGGACGCCTTGAGAGAGACCCTTCTGGCGCGGGTCAGAAATCGGTATCCCCGAATGAGGGTGATGCTGCCGGCCTCGGAAGGTGAGATCCTTGCGGCCCTCCATCGCGAAGGGGAGGTTCTGGAGGTGAAGCGGAACGGGGTCCGGTTGGAGGTGACGGCCCGGATTCCCCGTGCGCTCATCGGTCGCCTCCGGGACGAGGCGGGAGTCAAGGTAGAGGAGCTCATCGGTACGGGCTGAGAAGACGCCGAACGGGGGAGGTGATGGGAGGTGGAGCGACTAGTATTCGTAGGACCAGGGCGGGTCGGGCTCGCCCTGGGGTATGCATTGATCCAAGCCGACGCTGTGTCCTCGCTTGTCTATCATGGCCGGCGACCGGAACCTCCCTCCCACCCTCTCTTCCATCAGGGGTTGGCCGAATACCGGTACGGACTGGAGCGACCGGCTCCCGGCACCACTGCCCTCATCCTGAGCGTTCCCGATCGGGTCCTCCCTGAGATCTCGGTGGCGTTGGCTGCCCGGGGACAAGCGCCGGCTGGATGCCCGGCGATCCACACCTCAGGAGTGCAGGGAGCTGAGCCCCTGGAGCCTCTCAATCGGGTTGGATACCGGGTCGGGACCCTCCACCCCCTACAATCCATTGCCAACCCTGTGACAGGGGCTGAACGGCTTGTTGGATCCGGCTTTGCCGTATCCGGAGAACGTGAGGCCCTGGCCGTGATCCGGCGGCTGGTGGGGATCCTGGAAGGGCGAGCCATGACGATCCCAACCCATCGACGCCCCCTGTATCACGCGTCTGCGGTTCTGGCGTCCAATTACCTGGTGGTGCTCCTTCGGGAAGCTGTACGGATCCTCCAGGAGGCCGGGGCTGGCGCCGAGGAAGCTGAGGACGCCATTGTTGCGCTGGCTCGAGGCACCCTGACGAATATCCAGGAGCTGGGATTGGACCAGGCGCTGACGGGTCCAATCGTCCGGGGAGACCTGGAGACGGTGGAACTCCACCTCAGGACCCTGGCCCCCGACGATCGGGATCTCTACGCCCTCCTGGGCCTTCGGGCCCTGACCGGAGGGGCAGACCGGCTGTCGCCCGAGCAGATCTCAGAGTTCAAGGAACTCCTTCAACGCAATTCATGAGACTCTATATCAACGTGGACCACGTCGCTACGATCCGTCAGGCCCGTCGAACCAACGAGCCGGACCCGGTCCGCACTGCCGTTCTGGTTGAGTTGGCTGGCGCCCATGGGATCACCGTTCACCTTCGGGAGGATCGTCGACATATCCAGGAGCGGGATGTCCGGCTTCTCATGGAGACCTGCAGGACCGGGGTGAATCTGGAGGTGGCCATCGAGGAGGAGGTCCTCTCACTGGCCGAGGAGCTTCAGCCCATGCAGGTCACCCTGGTTCCGGAACGCAGGGAAGAGGTGACAACGGAGGGAGGATTGGCGTTGACGGAGCCGGAGGTGCAGGACCGGGTTGGCCAAGGGGTGGATCGCCTCCGGACAGCCGGGCTGCGGGTATCGCTCTTCGTGGATCCCTCCCCGCCGGCCCTGGAGGTGGCGTCCAGCCTGGAGGCCCATGCCATCGAGCTCCACACCGGTGAGTATGCCAATGCAAGGTCCCACGAATCCAAGGGCCGGGAGCTGGCTCGTCTGGCGGAGGCGGCGCGTCTGGGCCGGGAATTGAATCTGGCCGTCCACGCCGGACACGGCTTGACCTATGAGAACGTTCTCCCGGTGGCGGCCATTCCCCAGATCGAGGAGTTGAACATCGGGCATTCCGTCGTATCGCGTGCGATCTTCACCGGGATGGAGGAGGCCGTATCGGAGATGCTGGAGCTGATCCGGGATGCCCGGAGAGCGGTGACGGAGCCCGGCCGCTGGATTCCCCCCGTGGGATTCTGAGGGTGGCAGGACCGGCCCCACGATGANATGGGACTGGAAGGCGACTCTGGGGCTCATCATCAGCGGCGCCCTNATCTGGTGGGTCCTCCGAGGGGTGGACCTGGCGGAGGTCTGGTCCGTGGTTCGAGAAGCCAACTGGTGGCTTCTCCTGGCCGCTGTGACCGTGGCGACCTCCGGATTCGCCATCCGTGCGCTTCGTTGGAAGCTCCTCCTCCACCCCATCACCCCTGGAACTGGATTCCGGGAGCGGTTCGCGGCGGTGAACATCGGCTTTGCGGCCAACAACCTCCTGCCGGCCCGAGTTGGTGAGTTTGCCCGAGCCTGGGCCATCTCCAGGCTGGAAAGGGTTCCGGTGAGCGGTGCCCTGGGATCCCTGGTGGTGGAGCGCTTCCTGGATGCGGTAGCCGTATTCTGCCTCCTCATCGTGGCCGTCCTCCACCCTGGCTTCCCCAGCGCCGTCACGGTGGGAGGGCAGTCCCTCCAGACGCTGGTGGTGACCCTCGTGGTACTCCTCTCCGGCTTGATGGCAGGGTTGATCGTACTGGTGCTCTTTCCTGGCCCCTTCTTGACCCTGACCCGCCGGATGGCTGTCGTCCTCCCCGATCGGGCAGCTCGGATCCTGGTGGATGGCCTCTCCTCCTTCCTGGTGGGACTCCGTTCGTTGCAGGACCCCAGGCTGCTCCTGGGGGCTCTGGCCTGGTCCTTCGGTTTCTGGGCCTGGAACGCCGTCTCTTTCTGGCTCGGGTTCCGGGCCTTTGGTATCGAGGAAGGATATGCTGCAGCCCTCTTCGTACAGGCCATCATTGCCATTGGCGTAGCGATTCCCTCAGCACCGGGATTCTTCGGTACCTTCCACGCTGCTGCAGTGGTGGGGCTCCACGAGGTGTTCGGTGCCGGTGAGAGTGCCACTTTGGCCTTCGCTTTCGGTTATCACCTGGGAGGGTTCATTCCAGTGACTCTCATGGGGCTCTGGTATGCGGCCCACCTTGGGATGTCCTGGAGCGAACTTGGGCAGGCTGAGGAACGCGTGGAGGAGGAGACGGAGATATGAACCCATGACTCATCCCCCTGAGACCCTGAGATGGGAGGGACGTGCGCCGGCAAAGGTCAACCTTTTCCTGAGAGTCCTGGCCCGAGAAGAGAGCGGATTCCACCAGATCGAAACACTATTCCAGGCTCTCGAGCTCTCTGACACCATCCGGGTGGAATTGGTGGACCGTCCCGGAATCCACCTGGATGTGGATGGAGCGGAGGAGGGATCGCTGGGTCCGATGGAGAAGAACCTGGCGGTGAAGGGAGCCCGGGCCTGGCTGGAGGCCTACCGGGAGGTGGGCGGAACGGCGCTGGCTGGCGGGGCGGGCGGCATCCAGATCCACCTGGAGAAGAAGATTCCCCACGGCGGAGGCCTGGGCGGAGGCTCCTCGGATGCAGCTGCCGTTCTGCGGGGTCTGGAGGAACTCCACCAGCATCCTCTGGGAAGAGAGAGGTTGATCCCTCTGGCTGCCGGGCTTGGGGCGGATGTGGCCTTCTTTGCGCTTGACGTTTCTCGGGCTCTGGCGTGGGGGCGAGGGGATCGCCTTCTCCCCCTGTCGACTCTGCCAGTGCGAAGCGTACTTCTGGCTCGACCTCCATTCCGAATCAGTACGCCGTGGGCCTATGAGGAGTTGGCTCGGCATCGGTCGAGGGAGAGATTGACCCATGCTGGCGGAAAGGTCGTGGATCCGGTTGAGCTGGAGAGCTGGCCGGGCATGGTGGGACTTGGCGAGAACGCCTTCGAGGGGGCGCTGGATCCCAGATACCCCCAACTGGCCCTGATCCGGTCGACCCTGCTTGGCGCAGGTGCCGAAGTGGCCCTCCTATCGGGGAGCGGATCCACCGTGTTCGGCCTCTTTCCCGACGAAGAACTCCTGGCTCAGGCGATGACTGCTCTCACCCGTGAACACCCGGACTGCATGCTCACCTCTACCAGGACGGCAGGCTGACTCCTGCGCATCGTCGAGGCTGCCCAACGACCTGGGGGCTCCGTGGCGACGCAACCCTCTGGGCGCCCAGGGGTTGCGGTCATTCGGGGGAGCTGGATCCGTCGGAAGAGAGCCATCCCTGGGTGACCGCATAGCGAACGATCTCCGCCCGGGTCTGCAATCCCAGCTTCGTTGTGATCCGCGACCGGTAGGTCTCCACCGTCCGGGGACTGATGTCGAGCTTCTTTCCGATCGACTTGTTGCTATGCCCCCATGCAATGAGGCGGAGTACCTCCTCCTCCCGGGAGCTGAGCACGTCCACGGAGGGGGAAGCCCCCCTCGTGCGAGCGCTTCTGCTCAGAACGGGACCGGCCAGGATCGGATCCACGTATGTCTGCCCGGAAGCCACGGTACGTATGGCACGCACCAGATCGGCGGCGGGCGACTGCTTGAGGACGTATCCTGTCGCTCCCGCCTGGAGCATGCGATTCAGGTGAGCCCGGTCGTCATGCCTGGTCAGGGCGAGGACGCTCACCTCAGGGCAGCACTTCCGGATGAGTTTCGTGGCCTCCATCCCATCGGTCTTGGGCATGGAAACGTCGAGGACAGCCACGTCGGGACGGTGCTCACACGCAAGGTGCACGGCTTCGTTCCCGTCTCGGCCCTGGGCCACGACCTCGATGTCGTCGGCCTGTTCGAGCACGTCCCGGAGTCCTCGCAAAACCACCCCGTGGTCGTCGACGATGAGTACGCGAAGGGGCTTCATGGTGCTTCCTTCGGGTCCGACCTGTCGCCAGACATGATTCCCTTTCGGCTCAGCGGGGTGGTGATCCGTATGCGAGTCCCCTGGTCGGGGGCGGTATCGATCTCAACGGTTCCACCGGTCATGCGGATGCGCTCCCGGACCGAGAAGAGGCCAAGACCAGTCCGGCGGTTTCTGGAACGGCCGGTCTTATCGAGATCGAAGCCGACCCCCTCGTCGGACACCGTGATCTCGATGGAGTCTCCCTTGCGGTGGAGCATGACGGTCGCCTCCAGTACGCCGGCGTGTTTGACTACGTTGAAGAGCAGCTCGCGGACGACCTGGAAGAGGAGTACGTCCTTGTTTTCACCGCCGAGGTGGTCCTCGTACTCCACGTGCAGGGCGATCTCCAATTGATGCCTTTCCGACATCCGGCTGGCGAGCCATTCCAGCGCCTCGGCGAGGCCGTCGCCCTGAAGGACGGGCGGGACCAGATCCACTGACAGCTCACGGGTAGATGCGATTGCGTCCCCGATCCAGTGGAGCGCCTCCCGAAGGTCCTGGCTGAGCTCCGGCTTGCCGACTGCCCTGAGGGCGTTGGTGAGGGACTCCAGGCGGAGTTGGATGCCGAAGAGCAATTGCTGCAGGTCGTCGTGGAGGAACTGTCCGATGCGGCGGCGCTCCTCCTGCTCGGCCATCATCAGAGTCCGGCCCAGCTCCCGCAGCGGAACGGTGGTCCTCTGCCGCTCGATGAAGCTCGCCGCCAAGCGCGTATAGAGCCGCAAGCGGTCCAAGTCCTGCTCGCCCGGCCGATGCGGAGAGGCGAAGTACACGGAGAGGACGCCCAGGACGGTGCCCTCGCTGCCGATCAGGGGTGCGCTGGTCACAGCCCGGTAACCGGATGAGCGTGGAGGTGAGAGCAGAGGGGCGTATGTCTGGTCGGTCTCCATGTCCTCGATGACCATCACATCATGGGTGCGGAGCACGCCGTCGTACGCCGCATCCTCCGAAGGACCCACCTCATCGAGAGAACCAACCGATTTCGGGTCGAATCCGTGCTCTGCCAGGGTCTGGAGGCGCCCATTGTCGAGAAGCTGGATGTTGCCCTTGTCGCCGTCCAGCAGAGAGATCGTCCCTTCCAGCATCTCGTCGAGGCCTTCCTCGATCCCTGGCGCCTGCCACAGCCGTTCGCTGAGCTCGTTCAGGCGGGCCAGCGCCTGAGCTTCAGCCGCCAGTCGCGCCTCACTCTCGCGTACTGCCGTGAGGGCCTCCTTGCGCCCGGTGATGTCGACGGCGTATTTGACGATCGTGCCGTCACCCAGGTCGGCGGCGACCAGCATCAGCCAGAGCCGGGACCCATCCTCCCGGACGTACTCCTTCTCGTAGGGGACGCCGGCTCCGGTCTCCAGCACCGTGTTCAACAGGTGCTCGCCCGCTTCTCCGTGTCCCGGGGGTGTGAAGTCGCGCCACGTGAGGGACTCCCCCTCGAACTTCTCCCGGTCGTGGCCGAGCATCTCCAGGACCGCATCGTTTGCGTAGAGCAGGTTGCCTTCGTAATCGAACGTCAGGACCCCGACACGGGGAACATTCACCATTCGCTTCAGCCGCTGCTCATTGCGGCGGAGCTTTTCCTCGGACCGTTTCCTTTCGGTGATGTCGCGGATGCCGAGCAGGATGAGCTGCACGTGGTCCAGGCGACGCGCGTTGACCAGCATGATGCGTTCGCCGATGTCCTGGAATTCGTGCCGGACCTCGAAGTCGGTGAACACATCGTTGGAAGGCAACACATCTTCGAGCAGTTCCCGGAGGCCCGGGATATCCCACTGCCCATTTCCCAGCTCGTAGATCTTGCGCCCGATCGTCGCCTTCCGTTCGACCTCGAAGTGTTCGTAGAAAGCCTCGTTGGCAGATTGGACTCTCAGGTCCGGCGTCAGTACGATGAGCGGCTCATGGAGCGTCTCAACAATGCTCTCCGCATAGATCTTGGCCTCCTGGATGGCCTCCTCTGCCTCTTTCCGCTCCGTGATATCGACAAACGTGATGACGACGCCCTCGATCCGGTCTTCGGTGGAGCGATAAGGGGTGATGTTCGTCAGGAACCAGCGCTCGTCCACGCTCCGGACCTCGCGCTTGAGTGGCACCAGGGAGTCGAGGACCTGCTGTGCGTCCGATTCTACGGCGATGTCACCGAGCCGGTGCGTGAGATCGGAGATGGGTCGACCGCGGTCGGCAGGCCGCACGTTGAAGAGTTCCGTCAGTGGCGGCGTGAAGCGCATGATGCGTAGCTGCCGATCAAGGAAGAGCGTGGCGACGTCGGTGGCTGAAAGGAGGTTCTGTAGATCGCTGGAGAGTTGGGCCAACTCCTCCACCTTGTACCGGTTTTCCTGGTTGACGGTGGCCAACTCCTCATTCATCGACTGAAGTTCCTCCTTGCTCGTCTCCAGCTCCTCCGTCGTGGAGCGTAGCTCCTCGTTGATGGACTGGAGCTCCTCATTGGAGGCCTGCATTTCCTCCTGGCTCGTCTCGTGCTCTCCGATGACAGCCTGCAGGTGTGCGCGGGCAGCGGTCAGCTCCTCCTCCAACTCTTGAACACGGCCTTCGGGCGCGCCCTCTTCACCCGCTTCTCCTGATTCAGGTGCAGGGACCTCGTCGAAGATGACCAGGTAGAGATTTGCCAGTTCGTCGTCATCAGCCGGGTGCACGCGTACCATGACGTGGGCCGTCTCGCCTCCGACTTCGAGACGGACCGGTTTCGATCGATGGGCCTCTTTCCGATCGCGCGCGGCGAGAAGTCCGGCGCGCAGCACCAGGCGTAGCGGCTCTCGGACCAGGCGGAAGACATCGTTCGTGGGCTCACCCGCGGGAACTGTCAGGTACTTCTTGGCCTGGGCCGATGAGTGCACCAAAGCGTGGTCCTCGTTCACCAGGACGCTTGGTGGCGCATACTGCTCGACCATCGTCAGGTGGAGTGTGCCGGCATCGGGGGCTCCCCTGGCCCGCTGCAGGACATCCAGGTCGCGACGGGCGAATCGGGGAGCGGGCAGGGAAAAGACTGGCAGTCGCGGCTCCTGTGCGGGAACCTCGCGACGGCGGTATATGCGGTGCGATTTGTCCGTGCGCCGGAAGAGTTCGGAGTGCTCGATCGTCTCGGAGCTTCCAAGCAACAAGTAGCCGCCCGGTCTGAGCGCGTAGTGGAAGAGCGAGATGATCTCCTCCTGCACCTCGCGCTGCAGATAGATCAACATATTCCGGCAGCTGATCAGATCGAGGTGCGAGAAGGGCGGGTCCGCCATCACGTTGTGCGGCGCGAAGACGACCGTGTCGCGGACCTCCGGTCGGATGCGGTAGTGATCATTCTCCCGGACGAAGAACCGCTCCAGGCGTTCGGGAGGAATGTCGGCTTCGATGGTGTCCGGATAGAGCCCGGCTCGGGCGCACCGGAGCGAGGACTCGCGGAGGTCGGTGGCGAATATCTGGATCTTGGGCGGCCGGTCGAGTCGCGACGCGTGCTCCAGCAGAAGGATGGCCAGCGAGTAGGCTTCCTCACCGGTGGCGCACCCCACGGACCAGGCTCGGACCTGATCCTGCTCGGACTTTCCTTCGAACAGAGTCGGAATGAGACTGCGCTTGAGGACGGCGAAGGTCTGCGGATCCCGGAAGAAGGTGGTGACCGTGATGAGCAGATCCTCGAAGAGCTGCTCGACCTCATCGTGGTCGCTGCGGAGACGCTCGGCGTACTCCTCCAGATTCTCGATCTGCTGGAGCTGCATGCGCCGGTGGATGCGGCGCATGAGGGTGGCCGGCTTGTATCGACTGAAGTCATGGCCGGTGCGGGCGCGAACCTGGGTGAGGATCTTCTCTCGCCCGTTCCGCCCGATCTCCTCGACTTGGTCGAGCACCGGCACCACGGGCTCGGAGGTGGCGAATCGAACGATCTGTTCTGGCATCTCCGAGAGTGCGAGGACCCGGTCGACGACGCCTCTGGAAACGGCGTTCTGTGGCATCGCGTCGTATTCGGCCTCGACGGGGTCCTGCGCGATGGTAAGCCCGCCGCGCTCGCGGATCTTCTGTAGCCCCAAGGTGCCGTCGGAGCCCGTGCCGGTAAGGACCACCCCAATGGCCGTCCGGTGGTGCGCCTCAGCCAAGGTCTCGAAGAAGTGATCGATGGGTGCGCGCCGATTGCGCTCCTCTTCAAGCTCCGAAAGGCGCAGGTGGGTGTCCACTGCCGTGAGATTGGCCCCCGGTGGAATCACGTACACATGATTCGGCTCCATCTGGACCGTTTCAGCCACTTGCGTGACCGGCATCTTCGTGTGGGTCTGGAGCAGATCCGGAAGGTGGCTCTCATGCTTTGGCGACAGGTGCACCACGACCACGAAGGCGAGGCCGGAATCGGAGGGCATGTTCCGGAACAACTCCTTCAGTGCGGCCAATCCTCCGGCCGATGCTCCGATGCCCACGACCGGAAGCAGCTCGGAGCGGCTGGAGGGCTTGCCGGCTTCGGTCTCGCCAGAGGCCATCGTGTCGCCCCGGTGCTGTTGGGGTCTACTATCCAACGACGTCCCCTTGGAATGGACCAGATAATTTCGTTGATTCCGTGACTTACTCCTCTGGAAAGGTCGCTCCGCAGGCTTCCAGAAGCAAATACAGGAGGGCACGATCGTATTGCCCTGGAGGGCCGTCGAAGAAGGACAAGGCACGCCGTTCAGAGTGCCAGGGAGCCGAATCCGAGGCGCGCCCTTCTGAACGGGCGTTCAGGCATCCCCTTCGTCGCTGACAAGGAGACTTTCAGTGCCGGAGATGAAAAGGCTCGTCATATCGAAGAAGGTCTCGCAGATCATCGGCCCTGAGCTCTCGGACGCATCGTCCGTTTCCACCAAAAGGCTGTTGAAGAAGTAGAGGAGCCACATCCGGATCAGCCTCCCGATCCGCAGAAGCACACGCCACAAGGCGGGTTCCTTGGCGTGCCGGGCCATGCCTCACCTGGGACCGTCCGCTGTGGTCAACCGGACAACGGGTGTGCCCTGTCCAGGTTTCGTTTTCCGGGACCGAGCATGGACCGCACGCAGCCAAGGATCGCAGTGCCCGGAGCCGTGTCCTGGTGCCGATTGGAAGCGCCCGCAAAGTCGGGATCCGATGGTTTTCCGACTCGTTTGAAACGGATGGATTGCCGCTCGCCCTCCTCGTCCAGGTACTGGAACAGCTCGTGTCCTGGCAGCTCATGACAGGCCTGGAGGATCCCGGCCTGTCATGAGTCATCCAGGCCCAACTCGTGGACCTGAGGAGCGCATACGGCTGAACTTGTGTCGAGCTGCTTCTTCGATCCACAAGATAGAATCCGAGCGCTTGTCGTCGAGCCTCGGGGTCGTGGGAGGATCAGGTCCGGATGGTGGGGTAGGAATTCAACCGGTTGTAGAGCGTTTTCAGGCTGATTCCCAGCTTCTTGGCGGCGCAGGGCTTGCTGCCGTCCATGCAATGGAGTGTGCGCATGATGAGCTCCCGCTCCGCTTCTTTGAGCGACGTGCCCATCGGCACGTGGAAGACCGGATCCGGCTCTGGGGAATCGGACAGAAAATCAGTCGGCAGCGCCTCGGGCGGGATCTCTCTTCCCTCCGACATCAGATAGGCGGTGTGAATCGCGTTGCGGAGCTCTCGGACGTTACCCGGCCACGTATGCTCGCGTAGGCGATCCAGGGTTTCTGAGGTCAGGGTCTTCGTGGCTCCTTCCTCTGACACCACCTCGGCAAGAAAGGCCTTTGCGAGGAGCTCAATGTCCTCCAGGCGTTCACGGAGAGGGGGGATCTCGAGCTGGAGAACACTCAGACGGTAGTAGAGATCCGGCCGCAGCCGGCCCTCGCTCAGCGCACGGGCTGGAGTCCGGCTCGTGGCTGCAACCGTCCTGAAGTCCGCTCTCACGAGGTCTTCACCGCCGGTCCGGTAGAACGCTCCCTGCTCCAGGACTCTCAAGAGATTCACCTGAACGTCCACGGACATTTCGGTGACCTCATCGAGGAACACCGTTCCACCGTGCGCACGCTCGAAGACTCCTCGATGGCGGCGCTTGGCTCCCGTAAAGCTACCGCGCTCGTGTCCGAAGAGCTGACTCTCCAACAGTGTGGGGGAGAGAGCTCCGCAGTTGATAGCCACAAACGGACCGTCACTCCGGTGGCTCAAGTCATGTAGCCGTCGCGCCACCAACTCCTTTCCACTGCCCGTCTCCCCGATGATCAGAACCGGTGCCTGCGCCGGCGCCATGCACTCTATACGACTCTTCAACTGGCGCATGGCTGGAGCACTGCCCAGCAGCTGCATCTGGTGACCATCGAACTCCGCACTCTCGGGAGATGACACCGCATCCGCTTTCTCTCCAGGTACCACGTGGCCGTTGGAGACCGGCCCGTCCAGGAGTTCGGTCACCTCGTTGGAATCGAACGGTGTGGAGAGTCGGGCATGGAAACCCGCCGGCAGCAGTCCGTCCATGAGGACTTCGTCCGGCGGATCCACCAGCACTGCAATTCGGCACGTCGGGGTGGCCGGGCCCCAGGGCCCCCCTTTCCCCTCGCGTACTTCCGCGAAGACCACATCGTACTCGTGCCCCGGGAATCGTCGACGCGCCTCCCTGCAGGAACCCACACTTGCCACTTTCCGCCCGGACCCCGTCACGATCTTGGCCAGGGCCATTCGCACCTCAGGATCTCGTATCGCAATCAGCACCGTGTGCATCCTACCATACCTCCTTCCGAGAACCTATGAGAACCCGGGCCCGAAGCGGCGGCCGGGCGGTTCAGCCCGTTGCTGATTCCGTCTCCATCGTGTCGTACTCTGACAGCCGGTTGTAGACGGTCTTGACACTGACTCCCAGCAACTCGGCGGCCCGGGTCTTGTTCCCCTCCATGTGGCGCAGCGTGGTCAGAATCAGTCGACGTTCCATTTCCTTGATCGTGGCCCCTATGCGTAGGGGCAACCCTTGATCCTCCTCTCCGTTGACGATGCCCTCCATGGTCACCGTTTCCGGAAGGTGCTGGACCCCGATCACCCCGTCGGAGAGCAGGCAGGCCGTATAGATGGCATTGCGTAACTCGCGTACATTTCCGGGCCAGAGATGCTT
>SL_3KL_010_SEDDRAFT_10001827_pt1 | contig 19443 bp, 13 predicted proteins | sample SodLakKL_010_SED_2_FD_10381 | JGI IMG/M metagenome (IMG submission 10381) | reverse complement strand
ACTGGCGGTAGTAGTCGAAGAACAGCGTCTCGGCGCAGCGCTTGCCTTCGTCGTAGCAGCTTCTTGGGCCGATGGGGTTCACGTGGCCCCAGTAGTGTTCAGGCTGGGGGTGCAGCTCGGGGTCGCCGTACACCTCGCTGGTCGAGGCCTGGAAGATCCTGGCCTTCACGCGCTTGGCCAGGCCCAGCATGTTGATCGCGCCGTGCACGCTGGTCTTGGTGGTCTGCACTGGGTCGTGCTGGTAGTGGATCGGCGACGCCGGACAGGCCAGGTTGTAGATCTCGTCCACCTCGACATACAGCGGGAAAGTCACATCGTGGCGCATCAGCTCGAAGTGCGGATGATCGAACAGGTGCTTGACGTTGTCCTTGGTGCCGGTAAAGAAGTTGTCGACGCAGAGGACGTCGTGGCCGGCCTCAAGCAGGCGGTCGCACAGGTGCGAGCCGAGGAAACCGGCGCCGCCGGTGACGAGGACGCGTTTGCGGGTGTTGTAGTTGTGCATGGGCTCTGGGGGGGTGGGGAGTGGGGAGTGGGCTGCTATTCGTGGTGATTCATCACGGTGTAGCCGCTGCTGCGCACCAGATCATCGCGCTCGGCGGACTTGAGGTCTTCGCGGACCATTTCGGCGACGAGTTCCGGGAAAGAGGTCCGGGGCGTCCAGCCGAGTTTTTCGCGGGCCTTGGTGGGGTCGCCGAGGAGGGTTTCGACTTCGGTGGGGCGGAAGTAGCGTGGGTCCACCGCAACGATGGGCTCGGCGCTCGAACCGTCCGGTACGTTGACCCAGTAGCCGCGTTCCTCGACGCCCTGCCCTTCCCAGCGGATCTCCATGCCTAGCTCGCCGGCTGCCGCGTTGACGAAGTCGCGGACACTGTATTGCTGGCCGGTGGCGATGACGAAGTCTTCCGGCTGGTCCTGCTGAAGCATCAGCCATTGCATCTCGACGTAGTCTTTGGCGTGGCCCCAGTCGCGCTTGGCGTCGAGGTTGCCGAGGTAGAGGGTGTCTTGCAGGCCGAGCTGGATGCGCGCGAGTGCGCGGGTGACCTTGCGGGTGACGAAGGTCTCGCCGCGGATCGGGGATTCGTGGTTGAAGAGGATGCCGTTGCAGGCATACATCCCGTAGGCCTCGCGATAATTGACGGTGATCCAGTAGGCGTAGAGCTTGGCCACCGCGTAGGGGCTGCGCGGGTAGAACGGCGTGGTCTCCTTCTGCGGGATCTCCTGCACCTTGCCGAACAGCTCCGAGGTGCTGGCCTGGTAGAAGCGGGTCTTCTTTTCGAGACCCAGGATGCGAATGGCCTCGAGCACGCGCAGCGGGCCCAGCGCATCGGAGTTTGCGGTGTACTCGGGTTCCTCGAAGCTCACCGCCACGTGGCTCTGCGCGGCGAGGTTGTAGATCTCGTCCGGCTGCGTCTTCTGGATGATGTGGATCAGCGAGGTCGAGTCGGTCATGTCCCCGTGATGGAGAAGGAAGCGCCGGTCCGAATCGTGTGGGTCCTGGTACAGGTGGTCGATGCGGTCGGTGTTGAACAGGCTCGTGCGGCGCTTGATGCCGTGGACGGTGTAGCCTTTTTCCAGAAGGAACTCGGCGAGGTAGGCGCCGTCTTGGCCCGTTATACCGGTGATTAAGGCGGTTTTGGTCACTGAAAGTTACCTGGGGTGAAGGGATTTTTTGGCCACGGACGACACGGAAGGCACGGAAGAGGGGTAGCCACGGAAGGCACGGAAAGCACGGAAAGCAAGGGAGGGTTAAAAGCCAAAAATATTTCCGTGTTTTCCGTGTTTTCCGTGTCTTCCGTGGCCAATTCCTTCGATCCTTTCCATACCTTCCGTGGCTCCCATCAAACGTTCTCGACGTACCAACGGTAGGCGTCCTGGAGGCCTGCGTCCAGCGGGATGCGGGGCTCCCAGCCGAGTGAGCGGATCAGGCTGATGTCGAGGAGCTTGCGCGGCATGCCGTCGGGCTTGGTGCTGTCGAAGGTCAGGCGGCCCTGGAAGCCGGTGACGCGGGCGACGGTTTCGGCGAGTTCGCGGATGCTGCAGTCCTGCCCGGTGCCGAGGTTGATGTGGCTGAGCATCGGCTGGGTGGCGGCGCGATAGGTGGCTTCGTCGAGGTTCATCACGTGCAGGCAGGCTTCGGCCATGTCGTCGACGTGCAGGAACTCGCGCTTCGGGGTGCCGGTGCCCCAGATGACCACCTCGGGGGCGTTCTGCTGCTTGGCTTCGTGGAAGCGGCGCAGGAGCGCGGGGGCCACGTGGCTGTTTTCGGGGTGGTAGTTGTCGTTCGGGCCGTAGAGGTTGGTGGGCATCACGCTGCGGTAGTCGCGGCCGTACTGCCGGTGGTAGCTCTCGCAGAGCTTGATGCCGGCGATCTTGGCAATCGCGTAGGGCTCGTTGGTCGGCTCCAGCGGCCCGGTCAGCAGCGCGTCCTCGCGCATCGGCTGCGCGGCGTCGCGCGGGTAGATGCAGGAGGAGCCGAGGAACAGGAGCTGCTGCACGTCGTGCCGGTGCGCGGCGTGGATCACGTTGGTCGCGATCGCCAGGTTGTCGTGGATGAACTCGGCCGGGTAGGTGTTGTTCGCGTGGATACCGCCGACCTTGGCCGCGGCGAGGTAGACCTGATCGGGGCGTTCGGCGGCGAAGAAGTCGCGGACTTCCGACGCGCTCAGGAGGTCGAGTTCGTCGCGTGTGCGCGTCAGGATCTGCGCCGGGTCGTGGCCGCGCGCGGTCAGGGCACGGACGATGGCGGAGCCGACCATGCCGCGGTGGCCTGCTATGAAGATTTTGGGCATTTTGGACACTTCAGGGAGTGGGCTGTTTGTGGGTTTACTCCGTCACGCGGGGCTGGGGCGCGCGGCGTTCCATGCGTTCTGCTGAATCAAACGGAAGGCCAATTCCTTGCCGCGTGTACGACCCCGAGAATCCAGACGACGTCCAGAGCGATTTCTTCTACCACGCGGTCGTTTTCATAGTGCGCTGCGCTAACCCGACCTATGGGAGCTCCTTGCGCAGATCTTCGAGCTCCTTCCGGATGGCGTCGTATTCGGCCTGCTTGATGGCAATGAAACGCCGCGTCATGCTGAGCTTCTGGGCTATGCCGGACGGGGTAAGCAGGTAGAGGTAGGCGCGTTTATTGTCGCTCTTGCGGAAGTTCTCGGTTTTCACCAGCCCCCAGTCGATCAGTGCGCGCAGGCAGGAGTTGGTGGCGCCCAGGCTGATCCCGAGTTCGGCGGCCAGTTCACGCTGCGTGAGATTGGGGTTTTCCGCCAGCAGGCGCATGACCCGCAGGCGGGTTTCTTCGGAGACGTTCTTCAAGGGTTCGAGCCTTGTTCGTACGGGCGATCCCGANTACCCAGGTTGCGCCGGGGGTTCGTCGCCNGGCACGCTACCGCCATTCCCGTACGCGTTTCGGTGCGCCGGGGCGGGCTTGTTGGGACACCATCCGGACGGGAAACGAATGGTGGCGGGTTCGTTTCGGCCAGCCGCGATCTAGTCCGTTAGTTAAGTTCTGTAAATAGTCGTTCATCGGGTGAACGTAAGTCAATGCCCACGGGGGGTACAGGGACGGAATTGATTTCCGCCCCCTGGCGTCGGCGGTTGCAGGAGCGGCCTCTGGCCGCGATACCACGTTGCGTGCGGCACCCAGCTCAGGCGCACCTGCGGCGCGTTCGCGATCGGGTCGACCTGTTGCAGGGGAATTTCCTCCATGGACCCGACCTCAATCTGGCCTACGATCCGGTTCTCTAAGGCCCGCTCCCACTCGAACGGGAGCGACGGGGGCGGCCACGCAGGAGTGTGCCCAGGAAGACGGCCAGTACGGCTTGGGTGGCGGGGATGTGCCAGCTGAAATCGCCCAGGCTCACAAGGACCAGTGCCGCCAGGCCGGCGTACAGGGCGATCCGCTCAATGCTCAGGTGCGCGGCGCGGATCAACCCCGCGATGACCACCAGCAACAGGATGACCCCGACCAACCCCATCTCCACGAGCCATTGCAGGACGTCGCTGTGCGCGTAGTCGACCCAGAAGGCCAGGTGCCCGGGCTGGATCTGCTTGAACATGGCCTCGAACCCACCCAGGCCCACGCCGTGCAAGTACCAGCTCAGGGGTACCTCAGCCCGGACCAGGGTGAGGACCTCGAACCGCATGTCATGCGTGCCGGTCGCGAGCAGGCGTTCGACCAACGGCGCCAGACCGTACCAGGTAGCCGCGAGCAGACCGGCTCCGAACGCCAGGTAGGCCGGCCACACGGAGGCGCCATAGAGCAGGTGTCGGTGCCGGGACCAGAGCAGCAGCGCGACCACCGCGCCCACCACGGCGGCCCCACTGCCCAGCCGCGACGTGGAGGCAAACAGCGCAGCGCCGATCACGACGCTGGTCAGCAGGCTGCCCGCGAATTTGATCTCCCGCGGCAAACGATGGAGCAGGGGCATCTCGCGGATCCACCAGACGGCAACGCTGAGCGGCCACAGCAGGGCGAGGTAGGCGGCAAAGAGGTTGTAATTGCTGAAGCTGCCGTGTACGGCATGGGGCGTGTTCCGCGGCCAGATCCCGAAGATGGTCTCGGCACCGGCCGCGTGAGCGGTGACGCCGTAGATCGCCTGGAACACCGCCATGGCCGCCAGTGCGAGCCAGAGCACATTGCGCTGGGACGAACGCATCCCGTGCGCAACCCAGGCGAGGGTGAACAGTGCCACGAAGGCAACCCACCCACGCAGGGTGGCGCCGATGTCAGGCGACCAGTGCCGCGGAGCGAAATCCGGATGATTCCAGAGCGCCTCCGGGTAGGGGCCGAAGGCGCTGGCCAGCGCCGTGGATGGCAGCACCTGCAGCAGCGCATAGAAGGTGAACACGCCACCGAAGGCGAGCCATACGCGATCGGGCGGAGGCAGCGTCCCCCGCAATGGCAACGTGGCCAGAATACCCGCGAGCAGTGCCCCCGAGACCAGAACCAACTGGCTCGCGGTCAGCGTGAGCGGGGTGCGGTTCCCCATCATCAGCGGCAACAGGAGAGCGACCGCCGTGATGACCAACACGGCGGCATGCGTGCCCGGCCCGGCCGGAGACCGCGGCCGGACACGCGCCCGGCGCTCCACGTCCCAATCAGTAGTCGATGCCGGCAATGAGCCACTCCTGGTTTTTCTGGATGATTCGGTAGCGGATGGACCCGCTGGCCTGCACCTTACGCCCACCGGGATAGTGCACGGCGAGTTCGAACGGGCCGGAGACGGTCCACGCCGCGCCGTCGGGTTCCGCTTCCACCCTGTGGATGGCGAGTTCGCGCAGATCGGAACGCGAGAAGATCCGCGTGTAGGTGAGCCGGAACCACTCGCGGCCCTGGTTCCGGTTCTCCCGTGGATGGGCGCTGAGCGGGCGCATCAGGACCTTGATGCCGCCCTGCCAGAACGCGTCCTCGCGAAGCCGATCCTGACCGAACAGCAGCCGGTCGAGCTGCTGGTAGACCTGCCAGAGGAGGTCCGGGTCGGCCTCGGGCGGCCCCAGCACCCGTGCGAGCCCGCTGCCTGCGCGGCCCTCGCGGCCACTCACCCAGGCCAGCGCTGCACGCAGCTCGCTCGCATTCAGGTGCTGGCTCGGCCCCGTGCGCAATCGCTGGGCCAGGTCAAGCAGGGCACTTTCGTCGAGGTCCATCGATGCTCAGTCGCTCACAGTGGGAGCGGGTTCGAGCCGCAAGGCATCCAGCCAGAGCCTGCCGGCAAGGAAGCGGTCGAAATCGAGCCGGGTCGGGTCACGGCGAATCCGCAGGTCCAAGATGCGGGGCGTACCGGAGGTCTCGATCTCGATGCTGAACGGCGTCCAGTCGAAAGCGGCCGCCGGTACATCGATCCGGGCGGCTGCGCCCTCCCCGCCCGTGACGCTCAGGTACGGCAGGTTCGCGGTGGTGAGGCCCTCTGCCCGCCAGTAGCCGGACAGCAGCCAGGCGCGCGGTCCTTCAAGGGTCGGAATGCGCAGCACCGGGTGGTTGTGCATCCGGAGATTCTCGCGCCCGTCGAAATCGACCCGGAGACTCGCCGGCTCGGTGACGAAGGTCTCCAGGTCGCGGCTCACGCGCGCCCCATCGGGCATCCGCGTGCGCCAGTTCAGGCCGCGGCCGTCACCGACTTCGTGCTGGAAATCCGCGTTCGGCACCTCGCCGGGGAGGTAGTCGGGGAAGCTGTCCGCCCATGCGGTCATGGCGAGTCCCCATTCCCCCTCGGCGATCGCCAGGTCGACGAAATCCAGCAGCGCCGGATCCTGCGGCGGTCGCGGTTGCGGCAATCGGTACCAGGCCTCGGCACCCAGCTCCACCCAACCGAAACGGCGCGCGACGGCCAGCGCCGCCAGCACGTACTGCTCGCCTTCTGGTAGCACCCGCTCGAAGAGGTCAGCGGGATCGGCAATCCACAGCGAGGCCACGGACAGGGCGTCTGCCGTACCCCCGGGATTCCCCCGCAACCAATGGCGCAGGTGCTGCTCGGCAAGGTCATAACGCAGGAGTTCATAACCCAGGGCAGCGACCTGCCAGTTCAAGTTTCGGTGCCCGGGGTGGACGGCGACGGCGGCTTGCACATGCTGCAGGATGCGCTCCTGGCTCTCGCCCCCCCGGCGCGCGTGGAGGGCTCGGCTGAACCAGCGCGCGGGATCCAGCGGATAGCGCTGCAGTTGCCAGGCGAGGACCGCCTCAGCCGCTTCGGGCTCCAGGCCGGGCGCGTCGTCCACGGCTGCCGCGACGGCCCGACCGCTCAGCCCGCCCCAAGGCTGCCGCGTCTCGAGCTGGGACAGGCTCACGTCGGGGCGCGCCCAGTCGAGGTTGCGCAGGGTCTGGTATTCGGACAGCGCAATCCAGAACGCGGCCAAGCCCGCAAGGGGGAGCGCCAGCCAGCGCAGGGTGAAGAGGATCAAGTGTTCCCCGAGCGATCAGGAGGCCTTACGGGGGCGAACCTCTTCGGTTTCCAGCTCCAGCTGCCCCTTGTCCGGCTCGTAGTTGTAGTAGTAGGCCGAATAGTAGGAATACTCGGGGCTCTCGAGATCGACCCGGTTGAGGACAACGCCGAGCAAGGGGGCCTGGACCTGGCGCAGCCGCTGCACCGAGATCCGGAAATTCTCCTTGCCGGTCTTGCCGGCCGCGGCCACCATGACCACGCCATCCACCAGGCGCGATGCGACCACCGCGTCGGCCAGGCCCAGGATCGGCGGGGCATCGACGATTACGTGATCGAAGATCCGCCGGCAATCGCTGAGCACTCTCGTCAGCTGGTTGGAACTGAGCAATTCGGCAGGGCTGGGGGTCGCGTGTCCCGCGGGCATCAGCGACAGTCCGTCCAGGCCGCTGCCGTGAATGACCGGATGCTCGGGCTGGGTCCCCGTGCTTACCCGGGAGATGGCGTCGGTCAGCCCCGGTGACCGAGGTATCCCGAAATCGCGGTGTACGGATGGCCTGCGCAGGTCGGCATCGATCAACAGCACCGACGCACCATTCTGCGCGAGTACCGTGGCCAGGTTGGCCGCCGCCGTCGTCTTGCCCTCGCCCTGCGATGAACTGGTGAAGAGCAGGACCCTGGGCATTCCCTCCGGGGTCGAGAACATCAGGCTGGTGCGCAGCGACCGGAAGGCCTCCGAGACCGCCGATTTTGGGTGCGCGGCGCTGTAATGGGACAGCGCACGCTCTGGCCGCCCCTTCGCACCCGTTGCGCGCTGGTCGCGTGGACGCAGCAGGGGGATCAGGCCGAGGACGGGGCGGTCCACCAGGCGCTCGATGTCTTCCGTGCGGCGGATGGTGCTGTCCAGGAACTCGAGCAGCAGCGCAAGCCCGATCCCGACCATCAGGCCGAGCATGGACGCAATCGCGAGGTTCTTCTGCAGGTTGGGCCGAAAGGCTACAGTGGGCACCGGCGCCGGGTCGATGACCGAGATGTTGGACTTCTGCACCCCGGCGGAGACCCCAATCTCCTTCATGCGTTGCAGCAGCGCATCGTAGAGTTCCCGGTTGGTCTCGAACTCGCGGCGCAGGATGTTGTACTGCACGCTGCGCTCGTTCAGATTCATGAGGTGATCCTCGCGCTGGGCGATCGCCCGTTCCAGGGCCGCTTGCTCAGCGACGCGGGATTCGAGTCGCCCGGCGATGCCGGCCACGACTCTCTGCCGCTCGGCGGCCACCTCCTCGCGAAGCGACTCCAGATCCCGTCGCCTTTCCACCATGATGGGGAAGGAATCGGTGTACTGTTCCGACAGTGCCCTGTAGACGATGCTGGCGTCCTGCAACCGGGCTTCCAGTTCGGCAAGGCGCTCATTGCCTACCACGGGGTCCAGATGGTCGACTTGCCCCCGTTGGGCCAGTTCGCGCCAACCCTCCAACTGCGACAACTCCCGCCGAACCTCGTCGAGTCGCGCGCTGGTGCTGCGCAGGCCGTCACGGGTCATTTCCATGTTCTGGTCCAGATCGGACACCTGCGCCTGACGAGCGAACTCGGCCAGGGCGCGGTCGGAGCGCTCAAGTGCAATCCGCATCTCGTCGAGTTGTCCCTCCAGGAATCTCCGGGCCTGGGTCCCCGAATCAAAGCGGCGTTGGAGTGAGCTGTCGATGTATTCCCGCACNAGGGCATTCGCCAGGCGCGAGGAGAATTCGGGGTCGAAGCTGACGACACTCACCCTCACCACCTGGGTGTTGCGCACAGGCTCGATCTCGAGCTTCTTGAGCAACGCATTGGCCGCTACGTCCACCGGGTCCGCACTGGCACCCTGCCCGGGTGCATCGGCGGGATTCTCGGACGCCGGGCGGATTGCGGAAAGCACCAACCGGGTGAGGTCGCGCAGTTCTCCGGGCAGACTGCGCTGGCGCATCTGCCCCGTCAGTTCGGGGTGGTTTTCCAGTTGCTCGGCCTGGACCACGGCCCTGGCAAGGGAACGGCTGCGCAGGATTTCGTACTGGCTGGCACGGAATTCCGCGGATGCCCTGCCCGTTTGCTGATCAAAGTCCTGAAAACCCAGGATCTGGGTGGCCTCGGGCTCGATCAGGACCAGCGCCGTGGCACGGTACTCGGGCACCTGAAGTTTCGTCGCCATGAAGGCGGCACCGACGACGATGGCAAGCAGTGCGACGATAAGCCACTTGCGCTTCACCAGGATCTGCCAGTACTCGCGCAGGTCGATACTGTCGTCTTCATCCAGATCCGGTACGGAAGCCCGTGGCTGATAGGTAACCATGGGCGCACTCCGACTGGGAACCGCCTTCAGTGGGTGGGCCTTCGCGTCCCGATCATCGGCTGAAGCCATCTGTTGCTATCTCGACTGCTGACTGTGCTGTTCGGCGGGTACATATCCCCCGGCTTCCGGAGCGGACGCTCCTACCGAGAATACGATCCAAGGGCACGCACCCAGAAACATGCTTGGCTGGCACGAAGGCTCCGCCGTTGCGAAGACGCGGATCAGCGCCGTCACCGCGAGGAGCGCAGGCTTCAGTCGCGAGCGGAACGTGGCGGGGTGTTCCGCACGGCGCGGGCTTCCCCCGCCCCGCGTGGAACACTCGCTGCGCTCGCCCTGCGGGCCAGCCTGCGGCTTTTCAACGTGCTACGCGCCCCGCAGGGTCACGGGCTCGGTACGCAATCTGCAAAAGGCGGCGGGAAACTGCCCGGCGGAAAGAAGCGGGGGTTGGGAGGGGCGGCCCCAGGGCGTTCACCACACACCGGTATGCGCTGCGCCGCCGGCATGAACGGGGTTCCCGGCCGATGCATCCCTGGCCGTGCACGCGGACCCGAGCGAAAGTAGGGATGGACATCGAATTCGGATTGCTGCGCCCATGGCCGCTCCCATGGGGGCGGTGGCGCGACGGACCGTTGTGCCACCTGAACGAAGCCGGTCGCTGGTTGCATCGAAGCGTCGCGCTCCTGAACCTGCGCTGCCGAGGACGTATACCCCGGACCGATGGCGGCCGACACCGTCGCTACCGACACCCCAAACCCCAGAACAACCAGACTCGTTCCTAGAAACCGCCAAGGCGTGCGTGCTCGCATATCCCTACCCTCCGTGAATGAGGCTTAACCGGGCTTTAGACCCAAAGAAATAGACCCCTGAGATTCGATAGTAGCCCGATCCGGGGGGGCATTCAAGACCTGAGGAGACACTTGATGATCATCAGGGGACGGAAGTTAATTCCCTCGCCTTAATGGTGCGCGCGCGTTCATGGTACGCGCGCGCCCTCGCCTCCCCGGCGGCCGGGCGCAGCAGCGTGCCGATATAGAGCGCAAGCACGACCTGCGTTGCGGGGATGTGCCAGCTGAAATCGCCCAAACCCACCAGCGCGAGGGCCCCCAGGCCAGCGTAAAGGGCGATGCGCTCGGTGCTCAGGCGCGCAGCGCGAATGACCGCGAGGATCACGGCGACCAGCAGCGCAGCACCCACGATACCGGTCTCGATCCACCATTGCAGAAGATCGCTGTGCGCGTAATCGAGCCAGAAGGTCATGTGCCCGGGCTGAATCTGCTTGAACGCGGCTTCGAAGCCACCCAGGCCCACGCCGTGCAGGTACCAGCTCAGGGGCAGCTCGGTGCGAACCAGGCCGAGGACCTCGAATCGCATGTCATGCGTACCGGTCGCGAGCAGGCGTTCGACCAGCGGTGCCAGACCGTACCAGGCGGCCGCGAGCAGGCCGCCTCCGAGCGCCAGGTAGACCGGCCATACGGAGGTTTTGCGAAGCACGTGCCGGTGTCGGGACCAAAGCACCAGCGCGATGGTCATGCCGACGAGACCGGCGCTGCTTCCCAGGCGTGACGTGCTGCCGAGCAGCGCGGCACCGATCACGGCGCTGGTAATCAGGCTGCCCGCGATCTTGACCTCTTTCGACCGCAGGCCGAGCAACGGCATGTCCCGAATCCACCATACTGCGATGGCGAGCGGCCATAGCAGCGCGAGGTACGCCGCGAACAGGTTGTAGTTGCTGAAGCTGCCGTGCACGGCATGGGGTGTGTTGCGCTCCCAGATCCCGAAGATGGTTTCGGAACCCGAGGCGTGGGCAGCCACTCCGTACGCGGCCTGGAACAGTACCCCCACGACCAACAGTAGCCAGAGAACGTTGCGTTGGGAGGCAGGCAGGCTGTAGGCGATCCAGGCGATGGTGAACAGTGCGACGAAGACCGCCCAGCCTCGCAGGGTCGCGCCGATGTCGGGGGACCAGTGGCGCGGGGCGAATTCCGGGTGACTCCACAGGGCTTCCGGATAGGGTCCGAAGGCCGCGGCGATGGCCGGGAGCGGCACCACCTGCAGCAGCACGAGGGCGGTGAACACGGCCGCGAACAAAAGCCAGCCGCGCGCGGGCGCCGGCAGTGCGGAGTGCCCCGGGCCACATGGCCAGCAGTCCGGCCAGGAAGGCGCCGGAAACCAGCAACAGCATGCTCGCGACCATCGCGTCCGGTGTGCGGTTGCCGAGCATGAACGGCAGTGCCAGCCCCACGGCGGCAATGACCAGCGTGACAGCCCAGGGGCCCCGGGCGACGATGGTGGTGGTGGGGGTGTTGCTCCTCCGGCGCCGCCGGGGGCGCCGGACCGATGGATCGTCAGTAGCTGATGCGGTCAAGACGCAACTCTTCGCCTTGCTGCACCACGCGATAACGGATCGGCCCGCTCGCACTCACCGGCCCGCGGCCTGGATACTCCACCTCCATGTCGAACCGTGCAGCCACGTCCCAGGCACCGCCGTTGGGCTGCACTTCGTCGACCTGGATTCGCAGCCGGCGTCCTTCGGTCTGCTCGAACAACCGCGAATAGCTCTCCCGGAACCACTCCCGGCCCTGGTTGGCGTTTTCGGAAGGGTTGTCACTGAGCCACTGCATGTAGCCCTGGATATCGCCCTGTTCGAAGGCCCTGCTATAGCTCTCGAGCAGCGCCACGATCTGTGCCTCCGATGGCATCACCGGCTCCGGTGCCGGTGCGGGGCGCGGCGCCGGACGGGCCGGGGCGGCCGCCGGCGGCTCGGCCACCCGGGGTTCGGGGCGGACCGGGGGCACGGGGGCCGACGGCTGCGCTTCCGGGGTTGCAGGTGCGGGCTCAGGCGCCGGTGGTGGCGCCGCTGGTGGCGTCGGTGCAGGTTCGGGTTCAGGGGCTGGTTGCGGTGCCGGAGCAGGCGCTGGCTCCGCCGTAGGCGCAGGTTCAGGATCGGGAACGGGCGCAGGCTCCGGCTCAGGCATCCGCTCTTGTGTGGGTGCAGGTTCGGCCTCCGGGGCGAGGGTTGGCTCCGGCTCTGGGGCGGGTTCCGGCGTAGGCGCCACTGCGTGCTCCGGAGCGGGTGCTGGCTCCAGTGTAGGCTCTGGCGCCAGGGATTCGGGCTCCACCGGCGGTGGCGCCCCCGGGCTGGGCGCGGATGGGGCCTCGGCTGCGGGTGCTTCGGCCAACTCGAGGGGGATCACCTCGACGGGCGCGAGCGTATCGGGCTCCGGTAACACCCGCGCAGCCTCGGTCGGGACTTCGGTGGGAAGCCCCGGCGGCTCCTGCGTCACGGTCCGCCCGTCGGCAGCACCCGGCGTCCCGACTTCCGGCAGCAGCGCTTCAAGGACCTCGAAGGGGGACCCTTCCAGGGGTCCGGTACCGCTCTCGGTCAGCGACGTTTCGCCCGCTTGCGGCAGCGGTTGCGTGAGGATTCCGGGCTCGGGCAACACGGGTACCGACTCGGCGTCCTCGGCCGCCAACGCATCCGACTCGGGGCGTTCGTCCAGCGCAGCAACCGGGGGTAGATCAACGACCTCCGGGGACAGCATCCGCTCGTCCGGCCATGGCACTGCAGTCTCGGCCGCGGGCGGCACCGCCGCGGTTCCAATCTCCGACGGAGCCGGACGCAAGAGGTAGACGGTCACCAGCGTCGCCAGGGAAAACAGCAACAGGACCACGAGTACGCGCTGGAAATGCGAGAACCGGGGTTCTGCGGGCGCGTCCAGCGGCGACGCGGGACCCAGCGTGTCGGGCGCGCGCTCATCCCATTCCCGCTCGGCGGAGATATGCACTTCGGGGCTGGCAGTAATCCGGGGGATGGATGTGTCCAGGCCGTCGCCTTCCGGCTGCGCCGCGAGCGGCTTGTCTTGCGGGCGCTGAGACCTGGGCTGGGGCTGGGGCTGGGGCTTGGGCCGGGGCTGGGGCTGGGGCTCAGGCTCAGGCTTGGGCTCAGGCTTGGGTTCCGGCTTGGGTTCCGGCTTGGGTTCCGGCTTGGGTTCCGGCTTGGGTTCCGGCTTGGGTTCCGGCTTGGGTTCCGGCTTGGGCTTGGGCTTGGGCTCGGGCTTGGCGATCGGATCCTTGCGGGTCGTTCCCGACCCTGCGGGCGATGCGATCGGCTGTTCCGTGCGTTGGCCGGCTCCGGGCATGACCTGTCGCTGAGGCTTGCGGGCTGCCTTCTGGGATGGCCGGTCTGGCTCGCCTTCGGCGGCCTTCGCCTCGACGCGACCTTTTTTGACCAGCCCACCGATTTCCTCCAACGGTTCCCGCTTGCTGGGAGCCGATGGCGGTGCCGGCGCGTCGGTACGATAAAGCCCCTGATCGATCCGCGACCAGGTTGCCGCGGTGACTGCCGGCGTTTCGCGCGCCGCGGCGCGCCCCTTCTCGCCGGATGCGTGCGGGGCCACGGTGGCAGCCGCGCGCAGGCCCTCTTCGGGCGAGGACGAGGGATCGTTGCGATCGTGGTGCGTGAGTTCCTCATCGCCGAGGTCATACGCGACGGTCTCGGCATCGGCCTGGGTAATGCTGTGGCGCTGCTCCATGAAGCCGTGCAGGAGCAGCCGGCTGCAGATCAGGTTGATGCGGCGGGGTACGCCCCTGCTGTAGGCATGCACGATCGGCAACACGCCGGGTTCAATCACCGGATCGCCGGTCCAGCCAGCCGTTTCCAAACGATGACGAACGTAAGCGACCGTCTCCTCGGGACTCAGCGGCTCGAGATGCCAGGCCGCCACCAACCGCTGATGCACCTGCTCCATCTCGGGCCTGCGGAGCAGCGAGCGCAGTTCCTCCTGCCCGAGCAGGACGATCTGCAGCAGTTGCTGCCCACCCTGCTGCAGGTTGTTCAATAGCCGCAGTTCTTCCATCGCGGCAGGAGCGAGATCCTGCGCGTCATCGATGATCAACAGCGCGTGGAGACCCAGCCGGTACTGCTGGGACAGGAATTCCATGAGGCGCATCAGGATCTGCGCTTTCTTGGGCGCGGCGGATTCCATGCCAAAGGCATGAGCGGCCATCCGCAACAAGTCGTCCGCTCCGAGCTGCGAACTGGCCAGGTAGCCCACGATAAACTCGTTGCGCGGCAGATCGGCCATCAGGTCGTGGATCAGCGTGGTCTTGCCGGTCCCCGGCCCACCGGTGATCATCACGAAGCCCTCGGCCCGGAGCAGCGCATACTGCACCGATGCCCTGGCCCTGCTGTAGCTCGCGTGGCTGAAGGAAAAACGGTGATCCGAGGTCAGCCGGAACGGGTCCGTCTTCAGCCCGTAGAAGTCTTCATACATGATGCGGTTTCGCTGCGGTCAATGCGCTTTTCCCTGCCTGCGGAGGATTCGTGATCATCAGATAAGCAAATTTTGGTCCATATAGCCGATTCCTGGAATTCAACAGTTTACACGGAGACGAACCGAACCCCTGACGAATCGCGTCACGTTTTTGACCAGCCGGGTCTGGGCTGTTGCGGATTTTCACGTCGGTCATGGTTCATTCGGCCCTGTCCGTATCCAGTCGTTCCACTCGCAGGGCATCCAACCAGAGGCTGCCGGCCAGGAAACGGTCGAAATGGTGCTGCGGCACGTCCCGGCGCACCTGCAGGTGCAGCAGGGGGGCGGCACCGGCTGCCTCGAGTCCTGCCTCGACCTCGACCTCGACCTCAATACGAAACGGTGTCCAGTCGAAGGTCGCGGCAGGCACGTCGACACGCACGCGGCGGCCGCCCTCGGGCCAAACGCTCAGGTAGGGCAGCGCCCGGGTCGTCAGCCCCTGACCACGCCAGTACCCCGAGAGTACCCAGCCGCCATTGTGTTGCACAACCGGGATGCGGACCGAGGGCCGTCCGAGGTGCAGACTCTCACGACCATCGAAGTCGAGCCGGAGGCTGGCGGGTTCGCTGACGAAGCGCTGCGGGTCCCTGCTCGCCCGGCTGCCGGCAGGCATGCGCGTGTTCCAGTTGAGTCCGTTGGGGCTGCCCAGGTCGTGCAGGAAATCCGCGTTCGGGACCTGCCCCGGGCGGTAGTCGGGAAAGGTGTCGGCCCAGGCCGCCATTGCCGCGTCATGGTCGCCCGTCGCGAGCACGAGGTCGACATAATCGAGCAGGCCCGCATCCCCCGGGGGCCGCGGCCCCGGCAGTCGCGTCCAAGCCGCCTGGGCAAGATTCACCCGGCCGTGTTGCCGTGCAAAGCGCAGCACGGCGGTCAGATACGCCTCGCCGTCCGGAACCACGCGATCCAGGAGTTCTTCGGGCTCGTGGATCCAGCGGCCCGCGGTGAACAGCACCTGCTCGGTGGCGTGGGGCTGCCCGTCCAGCCACTGCCGCAAGTGGGTCGCCGCCAGGTCCGGATGGCCCAACAACTGCGCGAGGGTCGCCGCCCGCCAGCGTGTTTCCCTGTGGAGCGGCTGCACGGCAACGGCGGCCTCGAGGTGGGCGAGCACGAGATCCGGGTCACGGCCGAGGTACTGGGCGATGATCGCGCGCTGGTACCAACGGCTGTGGTCGACCGGGTAGCGCTGCAACTGCCACGCCAGGAAGTTCTCGGCCGCCTCGGGATACCGTCTCCAGTGATCCTCCGCCGCGGCCGCGAGGCGGCGACCGGCGAACCCGCCCCAGGGCAGCGCAACCTGGAGCTCACCCTGAATGGCGCCGTCGTCGTCGAAGTCGAGCGCGCCAAGGGCACGGTACTCGGAAAAGACGATCCCAAGCGCGACCAGGCCAGCGAGGGCAAGCAGCAGCCAGCCGCGGGGAACCGGTGTCAACACCGCGATGGTTCTCCGCTCAGGATGCCTTGCTCACGGGCAACTTCGGGGACTCCGGGAGTGCGGGCTCTTCCTGGTAACCGTAGTACTCGGAGGAGCAGTAGGCGTAGTCCGGACTGTTGAGGTCAACCCGGTTGAGCACCACGCCGAGGAGCGGGGCCTGGACCTGCTGCAGCCGCCGTACCGCAACCCGGAAATTCTCCTTGCCCGTGCGACCGGCCGCCACGACCACGATCACGCCGCCCACCATGCGCGAGAGCACGACCGCGTCGGCCAGGCCCAGGATCGGGGGGGCATCGATGATCACGTAGTCGAACATTTCCCGACACTCGGCGATGACCCGGGAGAGACGGCTCGAACTGAGCAGTTCGGTCGGCTTCGGCGTGGAGTGTCCCGCGGGCATCACCGACAGGCCCTCCACGTCGGTGGAATGGATCGACGACCGATCCAGGCCCGTACCCTGCTCAAACTGCGCAATGCCGTTGGTCAGACCGGGGGAGCGCGGTCGTCCGAAGTCCCGGTGCAGCGACGGCCTACGGAGGTCGGCGTCGATCAACAATACGCGGGAGCCGTTCTGGGCAAGCACCGTCGCCAGGTTCACCGAGCTGGTGCTCTTGCCCTCCCCCTGCGAGGTGCTGGTGACGAGCAGCGTGCGAGGCATGCCCTCTGGCGTCGAGAACATCAGGCTGGTCCGCAGCGAACGAAAGGCCTCCGAGACTGCCGAGTCCGGACGTTTGGCACTGAAGTGACTGAGCACGCGCTCCGGGATTCGCGCCTCGTGCGGTTCCTCGTCCTGACCCTGTGCACGCACCAGCGGCACCAGGCCCATGACGGGCAGTTCCACCAACCGCTCGACGTCTTCTGCGTGCCGGACGGTCCTGTCGAGGAACTCCAGCAGCAGCGCCAGGCCGATGCCGATCATCAGGCCGAGCATCGATGCCATCGCGAGATTCTTGGTCAGGACGGGCCGGAAGGCAGCACCCGGCACCTGTGCGGCATCGATTACCGCGATGTTGCTTTCCTGCACCCCNGCGGCAACCCCGATCTCCTTCATCCGCTGCAGCAGGCCGTCGTACATCTCGCGGTTGGTCTCGTGCTCGCGGCGCAGAATGTTGTATTGCACGGCCTGCTCGTTGAGCGCCATGATGCGTTCCTCGCGCTGGGCGAGAGCCTGCTCCAGCGCCGTCTCCTGCGCGCGCAGCGTCTCGAAACGCCCGAGGATGCCGTCGGCGATCCTACGCCGCTCGGCCGCGATCTCCGCGCGCAGCAGTTCCATGCGCCGCAGGGTCTCGGCCACGGTGGGATAGTCGTCCAGGAACCGCTCGGACAGGGTCGCGTATTCCGTCGCGGCGTCGAGCAGCCGTTTCTGCAGTTCGGCAATGGTCGCGCTGTTGGCCACCGGGTCCAGATGATCGATCCGACCCTGCTGGACCAGCTCCCGCCAACCGGCGAGCTGCACCAGTTCCTGGCGCACCGTCTCGAGACTATCGTTCAGGCTGCGCAGCCCCTCACGCGCCATTTCCTGGTTGGCCGAGAGATCGGAGACCCGCACCCGGCGTGCGAAGTCGGCCAGCTCCCAGTCCGAACGTTCCAGCGCGATCCGCAGCTCGTGCAATTGCTCCTGCAGAAACGTCCGCGCGTCGCTGCCGGCATCGTAGCGTCGCTGCATCGTGCTCTCGATGTACTCGCGCGCCACCGCGTTGGCCATCTGCGCAGAGAACTCCCGGTCGAAGCTGACGAAACTCACGTGGACCAGTTGCGAGTTTCGCTCCGGTTTCACCTCGATTCGCTCCCGAAGGCGGCTGGTGGCCGCGCGGATTTGCCTTTCTTCCGCTGTCGCCCCGTCCCGCTGCGCCGGGTTACTGGCGCGGCTGTCGTCCGAGGACTGCAGCGCGCCGGTCAGAAGACCGGACAATGCACGCAACTCGGCGAGGATGCTGCGCTGGCGCAACTCGCCGGTGAGCTCTGGATGCTCCGCCAGGCCGTGCTTGATCACCACCGCCTCGGCCAGCGACCGACTGGCCAGGACCCCATGCTGGGTGGTCAGGAACTGCTGGATGCCGGCGCTGCCGGATGCCGATGGTTCGAAGTCGGCGTAAGAGAGGATTCGGGCCCCTTCGGGGTTGATCTGCAGGGTGACGGTGGCCCGGTACTCGGGCAGCATCAGCAGCGTCGCCACCAGCGTGGCGACCAGCACGGTGGCGAGCACACTGAGGATTACCGAGCGGCGCTTGGCGATGACGCGCCAGTACTCGCGAAGGTCGATGCTGTCGTCGTCCATGAGCGACGCGTCGGGTGCATACACGGTCATCTGGCCGCTGTTGCTCGACACCGGCTTCAGGTGGTGACCGGGGCGCTCCCTGTCAGTCCCGAAGGTCATCGCCCCACCCCCCGCCCGGGAAGACGTCTGGCCGGCTTGCGCCACAGCGGGCGGGGATCAAGGCGGCTGTCCGCGCGTCTCATTGCAGCGGCCGCCATCCGAACCAGGCGAGTGCCGAAGCATTGCGCCAGAAGCCGACCCAACCCGCCTTCAAAGTATCCGTATCGACCGCGACGACATCCCCGTTGCGCAGGCGCATGTCCCGCGCGGGGTCGTCACGAACCACCCGGTAGTCGATGTCGAGGTGGTTCCATTCACCTGTGGTGGCGTTGCGCCGGACCACGCGGACCGAGGACTTGTCGGCCTCGAACTTCAGGCCGCCGGCCTCGGCAATGGCCTTCAGCACGGTGATGTCGCCCCGCAGGGCGACCCCTCCGGGCCGGTTCACGGCCCCTTCCACGAAGACGAAACCGCCCCGCGGGACGTTGATCAGGGCCGATTCCCCGAGCACGACGTTGTTCTCGGCCGCGTCGCGCATCAGTTCATCGATGGCCACGAGCAGGGTACGGGTCTGCAGGCGGCCGGTCTCCGGATTCCGGGTCCGGTCGGTGAGGTAGGCCATGTCGCTGGCATCCTGCGTGACTCCGCCGGCCATCGCGAGCGCCTCGATGAGGGTGGTTTGCCGGCTCACGGAGTACACGCGGGGGTTGGCGACCGCGCCGACGATGGTGAACTGCTGGCTGCGGTATTCGGTGACCTGCGCGCTGACCTGTGGGGTGCGCAGGTAGGATTCGCCGTACTTCGCCGCAACCGCCTGTTCAAGCTCGTCGAGCGTCAGTCCCGCGACGGAGACCTGCCCCACCAGCGGCATCATGATATTGCCGCGCCCGTCGACGCGGTATTCCCGCGAGAGCTCCGGGACACCGAAGAAGTCGATCCGGATCTGGTCCTCCGGACCGACCCGGTAGAGGCCGCCGCCGAGACCGGACTCCACGGCCAGCGATAGCAACTGCTCGTTGAGATCGGCGACCCGCGCCTCGCTGGCGATCTGTTCCTGGAATTCGGCCGCGGATACGGCCTGCGTGGAACCGTTGGGCGGCGTGGCGCAGCCGGAAAACAAAACGGCCAAGGTGAGAGCGGCTGCCAGCGTGGCCCACCGAGCCGCGGCCCGCTGCAGGGTCAGCACC
>SL_3KL_010_SEDDRAFT_10001826_pt1 | contig 19453 bp, 6 predicted proteins | sample SodLakKL_010_SED_2_FD_10381 | JGI IMG/M metagenome (IMG submission 10381) | reverse complement strand
ATGGGTGCCGTTCACCACTACCATGGCATATTGCATGAGATGACCTGGCTGCTTACCGAAGAGGGAGGTCCCCACAACGTGGTGAAACTCTGGGTACTTGGTCTGGATGAAGACGGCCTTCCCGACAGAAACCAGGTTCTTTATACCGCTGAAAACGTGGACAATGAAGACAATGAGTGGAACACATATGTGTTCAGCGAACCTGTGGAAGCTCCCGATGGTTTCTTTATTGGTGTCAGTTTCAACGGCTTCCTTGGGCTGGCCCTGGATGACGGAGAAGGCGAACCCTGGGAGTTTGTTCCCGGCACCCACTTTGGCGTTTATAATATTGAAAGTACTGAATATGACTTTCTGGAAATATCAGAGTGGGACGTGGAAAAAAACTTCCTGCTAAGAGCCTATGGCGACAACCTGGGCACAGTGGATTACGGAAAATACCATGCACAGCAGAGCGGGTACGGCCCCGAAGCCACCACAGGAAACTCGCAGCCGCAACCCTTCTTTGCAGGAGAACCGGAAACTTCGTCCAGCAAGGTAAATAAAGCATTTACCGGCTTTAACGTTTACCTGGATGATATGGATAACCCTGTGGCCGAAAATATCACTGAACAGGAATACCTTTTTGAAGAGCTTCCTGAAGGTGAATATACCGCCGGAATACAGGCTTTGTATACAACAGGTGAATCTGAGATCTCCACAATTGACTTTACCATTGAGGAAGGCTTCGTGAATACCTTCTCTCTTACATTTGAGGTTTCGGATGAGGAGGGAGAAGAAATTGCCGGAGCAACCGTAACCCTTGACGGACAGGAAGCCAGCCCGGGCGAATATTTCTTCGGGGATCTGGAACCCGGAACCTATGATTACTCCGTAAGTAAGGATGGTTATCACGAGGTTTCGGACCAGGTAACCATTGTGGATGAGGATATCATTGTTCAGATAACAATGATTGAAGATGATGTTTCCGTTCCAGGAACTTCCCAGGCCGGACTCAACATTTATCCCAACCCGGCCAGCAGCAGGCTTACCATTGCATCTGCTGAAGCGATACAGGAAATCCGTATGATTGATGTTCTTGGGCAGATTGTTTATGCCGCAGAACCTGAAACCGAACATTACGAACTGAACGTATCCGCCTTTAAAGCCGGGATTTATTTTATCCAGGTAATTACTGAAGAAGGACAAACCACAGAAAGACTTCAAATTTCCAGGTAGTTCCTTTAAAATGTAATAAAAAAAAGGAAGGCCCCCCGGGTCTTCCTTTTTTTATTTCGTTAAACCGGCAGAATTATTCGGAGCATGGGTCATTTTCCAGTCCATTGGCCTCCCGGATAAGTCCATGGTGAATCGCAAATTTTATCAGACCGACAATGCTTTTGGTTTTGGTTTTGGAAAAAATATTCCGGCGGTGGGTTTCCACTGTCCGCTCGCTGATAAACAACTTGTTGGCGATTTGCTCATTGGTAAGTTCTTTGGCAACAAGGGAAAGGATCTCTTTTTCGCGGGGGGTTAAGGAAACTCTTTCCTCTTCAGGAGTCAGATCTTTTGGCTCAGCTTCCCCAATATTGTCCATCATCAGGGCCTGAACGTCCCTGCCTAGATACTTCCCCCCCTGGGCCACCACCCGAATGGCTTCCAGCACCTCATCCATATTGGCCCGCTTCAGTAAAAAGCCTGAAGCCCCGGCTTCCACCATCTTTTTTACCCAGTCATAATCCTCATGCATGGTCAGGGCCAATACGTCAATAGAAGGATACAGGGCTTTTATTTCCCGGGTAACTTCAATACCCGAATTCCCGGGCAGGTTGATGTCGGCCAACACCACATCCACGGGAAACTCATTTAAAAAAGCCATTGCCTGCTCCATATTGATAACCCCGCCGGCAAAAACCACATCTTCCTCTCCCTCCAGAATCGACTTGATCCCGTCGATCATTAACTGGTGGTCATCTATTACCAACACTTTTATCTGCTGACCCTTCATTGCTTCAGTTTTTGGAAAAACGACATCAACCTCAAAACATATTCAAAGCTCCTGCCTCTCTTAGTCTTTAAAGGCTAAGTTAAAAAAAAATACGTAGTGGCACTGATTAATTTTAGATACAAATACCCAACAGCCCGGATTGACTGCCAAATATGGTTTTTTTATGTTTGCTGAATGGTTTTGTACCATTGAGAAGTCTTATGACCATTTTATATCATCAATCCAATAATACCAATTTTTATTTTTTTAATCAAAAACCACTACAACATGAAAAAATTACTACAAATTGTGACTCCATGGATGTTGTCGTTTTTACTGCTGCTGAGTTGGAATAGTTTTGCTCAGCATAATGTAATTACCGATAATGGCCCTGATCCGGTCACGGAATTTTTCGAAGACTTTGATGATCTTGACACCCCGGACCTTCCTGAGGGGTGGTCAAAAATTGTTGAGGCTACCACAGATTTTGCAGGCATTGGAACCTCAACTGTAGGAACGCCTTTTTCCGAGCCAAACCATTTAAGGTTTGCCAATAGTTCGGATGCCGAACCTACCATGATCGCCTCCACCATGGAAGTGACCAACTTCGGCTCCAACTGGCTCAACTTCTGGGCCAGCCTTAGCTCGGCAGTGCAGGAGGCCAAAATAATTGTGGGATACATGAGTGATCCAGACGAAGAGGACACTTTTGTTGCCATAGATACCCTTTTGGTGGCAGGAAACATTTACCAGCAGCATTTTTTCGAATATGATGACCTGGATGATGAGGATGTTTATCATATTGCTTTTAAATACCTGCCTGAGGTAACCTTTCGCACCATGTACATTGATGATATGGCCTGGGAAGAAGCTCCATCAGATCCCGTTCTCAGCATTTTACCTGAAGACGGAGATTTTGGACTGGTGGATGTTGACGGATCAAAAACCCAGACCTACCTTTTACGAAATGTAGGAACCGGTACACTCACCATCAATGAAAACGACATTTCTATTTTAGGTGATGATGCCGACATGTTCTCCATTGCCGGAGACCCCGATTATCCCTTCGAAATAGAGCTGGGTGAGGGCGACACACTGGAAGTTATGTTTTCCCCAACATCTGAAGGCCCTAAAAGTGCACAACTTGAAATCGTAAGCAATGCCGGTAACTCTCCATTTTTATTGGATCTAAGTGGAGAAGGACTGGGTACCATTTCAGAATTTTTTGAAGATTTCAATGGGGTCGAAACCCCTGACCTTCCCGGAGGATGGTCAAAAATAAATGAATCCAGTGCAGGAGGCGTACAAACGGTAACCGTAACCGACCCTAATTCTCCACCCAACCATGTCAGAATTCAGACCGGGAACGACGGTGATGCCATACGTATGCTGGTTGGCCCAAGGGTCAACAATTTTGAAACCAACTGGCTAAGGTTTTACTCCAAAATGAGCGCAGCTTCACACATCAATGACCTGGTTGTAGGTTATACCACAGATCGCTTTGACTCCGACATGTTTGTTCCGCTTGACACGGTTGAAGTTGACGGAAATGAATACGAGCAGTATACTGTAGTGCTGAGCGATGGCCTGACCGATGAGGACGAATACAATATTGCCTTTAAATTTAAGCCGGAAATCAATTTCCGCAACCTTTTCATTGATGATGTACTTTGGGAAGCCGCCCCAACAGAGGCTATTGTAATCGTTGACCCGGAAGAATTTGACTTTGGACTTCAGCAGATCGGGACAGTTTCCGATGAGCAGGAATTTACCATTACCAACGACGGGGTTATCGACGTTACCATTGGACCTGACGATATTGAGATCACCGGGCCCAACGCCGATGTATTCATTCTTAATAACCTGGATGAAGAGACTGTAATTGAGTTTGGCGAAAGTGTAACCATTGGCGTAAACTTTGCCCCTGAAGTATTGGGTGACAAACAAGCCACCATTGAAGTTATGGATCTTGAAATCTCCATTACTGGTGAAGGAGCCGATGCCACCATCACTAAGTTTCCGCATCTTGAAGACTTTAATGATGTAGAAACCCCTGATTTGCCATTCGGCTGGAAGAAAATTGTGGACAATCCCACACTTACAGGTGCATTGGTGGAAACCGTTACCTCAAACAGCCCCTATTCACCTCCGAATCATGTTCGGATCTTCTCAGATGATAATGAGGATGCAGATGTAATGCTGATTTCCCCTCCGGTGGTTGACATTGAAGACCTGCGCATTCGTTTCTGGGCCAAGAGCAACCTGAGCTCCAATGTGCCTGATCTGATCATTGGTACCATGAGCGACCCTGAAGATGCCTCAACCTTTAATGCTTTTTATACCATCGAGGGTGAAGACAACATTTCCAATTCCTATGCATATTTTGTTGTTTCATTTGACGATACAGTGGGTGAGGATGAGCACATTGTCTTTAAACATGGAAGTACACCAAGTTTCAACCGTTCCATTTTTTTAGACGATATAGTTTTTGAGGAAATCCCGACCGGGCCGGTTCTTGCTGTAGATCCGGAAAGTTATGATTTCGGAAAACACCAGATAGGTACCAGTACCTTCCCTGTTGATTTTATTGTGTCCAACGAAGGTATTGGCACCCTTACCCTTACTTCCGAGGATTTCTCAATAACCGGAGAAGACTCAGATCGCTTTATCCTGGGAGAAATTGTTGAAGACATCGAACTTGAAGAATTCGAAACGGATACCATTACCCTTGCTTTCTTCCCCGAAAACACAGGTGATAAGCAGGCGATCCTGGATATCGACGGACTGGAAATTCCCTTAAGCGGGGAAGGAATAGATGCCACCATTACCGATATCCCCCATTTTGAAGACTTTGACGAAGTGGAAACCCCTGACCTTCCTTTGGGATGGACCAGCATTGTTATCAACCCTGATTACAGCGATGCCATTGTACGCACAATTACAACCCAGAACCCGCATTCCGAACCCAATCATGTTCAGATGTTGTCCAATGATTATGATGATGCCCATGTGATGCTCATTTCGCCCCCGGTGGAGGATCTTGATGAAACCCGCTTGCGTTTTTATGCAAAGTGTAACCTCACAAGCAATGTTCCTGACCTGATAGTTGGTACCATGAGCGATCCTTCCGATGTTACTACCTTTAATCCCATAACTGTAATTGAAGGCGGAGACGATCTTACCAACAGTTACCAGCAATATTCTGTACCCATGATGCTGGCAGGCGATGACGCACACATTGCCTTTAAACATGGCAGCACACCAAGCTTCAATCGCTCCATTTTTATCGATGACGTGCTGATTGAAGAAATGCCGGATGAACCATTTATGGTGGTAAGCCCGGAAGAACATGACTTTGGGATCATTCAGATTGGAACGACTTCAGACGTCCAGGAATTCACCATCCTGAATGATGCAGGTGGCACCCTGACCCTTGGACCTGAGGACATCGAAATTACAGGCGTGGATGCAGAAGACTTTGTACTGAATAACCTCACCGAAGAGGTAAACCTTTCAGGTGGAGAAAGCGTGGATATCAGCGTGGCCTTTGCTCCTGAGACTGTAGGTGATAAAATTGCCACCCTGGAAATTGACGGTGAAGAGTTCCCATTAAGTGGTGAAGGTTTCGACGCCACCATTTCTGATTTCCCATGGCTGGAAGATTTTAGCGGTCTCAGTGATGGTGAAATTCCTCTTGGATGGACCAGGGACCACTCCAACTGGGGTGCCGTTCAAAGCAACAATGCCGGTGGAAGCGCTCCTGAGATAAGATTTCACTGGTCTCCTTCTTTTGATGGAATTTCCTACTTTACCACACCCATCATTGACACCTCCGATTATGAGGAAATGATGCTCACCTTCAGGCACAACATCAACAATTATTCATCCCCCGGAACCTACACCCTGAGTGTTGTCGCCATTGTGGGAGAAGAAGAACACCTGCTTCATGAGTGGGTTGATCCTGACAATGTAGCTGCCGAAGAAATTGTGACCCTTCTTACTGAAGATGACCATGGAATCGGCTCTGAAGAGTTTTACATTGCCTGGGTATTCGATGGCAATTCTTATGACATCAACCAGTGGTTTATTGATGATATTCAGCTGGAAGAAGCCCCTGACCGGTATACTGTAACCTTTAATGTAGAAGACGAGGATGGAAACACCATCAACGATGCCATCATCACCCTGAACAACCAGGAAAATGAGGCAGGTAATTATGTTTTCACTGACGTTTTTGAAGGAACCTACGATTATACGGTAGAAGCCGAACATTTTGAAACCTACTCCGGAACTGATCTCCTGGTAGATGAAGACATTACGGTAGATGTTGAAATGACGGCAGCTACCTATACCATAACCTTTGAGGTGGAAGACCTTGACGAAAATGAGATCACAAATGCAACCATCACTTTTGGGGATGTAACCAATGCCCCCGGTGACTATGTGTTTGAAGACGTAACCGCAGGGATCTATGATTATACTGTAGAAGCTGATCATTTTGAAACCCTTACGGTTGAAAACTTCGAAGTAAGTGCAGATGCTATGGTAAAGGCAGAACTTACCCCAACGGTTTATACCGTAACCTTTAATGTTGAAGATGAAGGCGGTGCTGAAATAACAGATGCCGTAATTACCTTTGACGGGGTTACCAACGCTGCAGGGGATTATGTGTTTGACGACATAACCTTTGGAGAGTATGATTACACCGTGGAAGCCGACCATTTCGAGACCTATACCGGAGAGGACTACTTGGTTGATGGCGATGCAACCATTGACGTAATCCTTGAGCATAGTACCTACACGGTAACCTTCAATATTCAGGATAACCTGGGTAACCCAATCATTGATGCTACCATCACCTTTGACGGGGAAACCAATGAAGAAGGAGATTATGAATTTGAAGAAATAACCTATGGCACCTACGACTACATGGTAGAAGCCCCTGGGTTTGAAACCTATTCTGCTGAAGGATATGAAGTAACCGAGGATGTGGTTATTTTTGTTGAGTTGGATGAAGCCAGCTATACAGTGACATTCACCGTTGAAGATGAAAACGGAAACGAAATCAACAATGCCGTTATTACTTTTGGTGATGTGACCAATCCTGAAGGAGAATACGTATTTACTGATGTGAGCGCCGGATTCTACGATTATACCGTAACGGCTGAAGGATATCAGACCCTTGAAGAAATTGACTTTGAAGTTACAGAAGATGTGATTATCCCGGTAATTTTGGCGGAACTTGTTCAAACTTTCGCAGTTACCTTTAATGTGGATATGACCGATTCCGAAGAGTTTGACCCGGATGTGCATGAGGTGTTCATAACTGGCGGATTTGGTGACGACATGGACTGGGAAGTGCCCGGAGAAAATCCCGACCTGACCATGGAAAGGGTTAACGACAGCATGATTTACACCATAACCCTTGACCTTGAAGCCGGAGATTATGAATACAAGTATTTCTCCGATGCATACGGACAAGGATTTGAAGGAGGCGAATGGGATGGTGGCGATAACCGCCAGATCACCGTTGCGGAAGATAAGGTAATTGACGACATATGGGGAGTACATCCCGATGATGTATCAGTTGCCGATGCAACCCTTGTTAATCTTGAGATGTACCCCAATCCTGCCAGCAGTTCTGTTAATATTGTTTCCGACGAAAATATTAATGAACTGAGGGTAATTGACATGCTGGGACAGGTAGTTTATTCGGTAAGTGTTGACAACAACCAATACCAGCTGAATGTCAACCAGCTCAGAGACGGGGTTTATTTCGTCCAGATCCTCACTGATAAAGGATTTGTAACCGAAAGGTTGCAGGTATCCAAATAAACGGGTCTTAAAAAAACGTCGAAAAAGTAATTCTGACAGTTTTTACCCTGAGCAAAGCCCGCAAATCGGAATGAATTTGCGGGCTTTGCCTTTTTTGTAAGTGCCAGCACGTAAATTTTTTTTGTTCAAATACTTGTCAGTGCGGATTGTGCTGAAAAAAAACAATGCTTATGTTTGTATTATCCTGAAAACAAACACGGTTAACCTTTCATGGTTTTCATTTTCAGAACAATGTATTCCGGATTCTGCCGGCAGCTTTTGCTGAATAGTCTCTTTTTTAAATAATACCAAATTTCAAATCATGAAAAAACTCCTGATCTTTTTCCCGGTTTTTTTCATAAGCCTTAACCTGCTTTCACAAGCTCCACAGGGCATTAGTTACCAGGCTGTAATTCGCGACAGCGACAAGGAGCTGGTCAGTGAATCCACCGTTGGGATAAGGGTGGCCATAATCAGTGAAAGCCCTGAAGGAACAGAAGTTTATGCAGAAGAACATTCGGTGCAAACCAACATGAATGGCCTGGTTTCTTTGGTTATCGGACAGGGTAATGTGGTGAGTGGAAACTTTGAAGAAATTGATTGGAGCCAGGGACAATATTTTATCAGCACTGCAACAGATATTTCCGGAGGAACCAATTATGAAATTTTGTCCACCACACAGTTGTTAAGTGTGCCTTATGCCCTTTTTGCAGAAAAGGCCGCCACTTCAGAAGACGCCTTTAGTGGTGACTATGAAGACCTTGAAAACGCCCCCGACCTGAGTCTGTTTGCCACAAAGGATATGCAAAATGAAAACATTACCAACCTTGCAGATCCACAAGATGAGCAGGATGCCGTTACCAAGTCTTATGTTGATAATTTGATTGACCAGCTCAGGGACAGGGTGCAGGCCCTGGAGGATACCCTGGGCATAGGGCCACCCCCGGTTGAAGACATTGATGGCAATGTTTATGAAACCGTAAGGATTGGCAACCAGTTATGGATGGCAGAAAACCTGAGGGTAACCCATTACAAAAGCGGAGAACCCATCCCAAACCTTGCAGACAAGGAAGCATGGGCCGATAGCAACTCCGATGGCTTTGCATGGTATGACAATGATTTTGAAACCTGGGGAGAGGATTACGGGGCTTTGTACAACTGGCATGCAGTAATCCATGAAGACGGCCTTTGTCCTGAAGGCTGGACACCAGCCAAAGAAGCAGACTGGGTGGAACTGATCAACTTTATCGATCCTGATTCTGATCCTACCAACTGGCCCGAAAGTGCCATTGCCGGAGGAGAACTTAAAAGCACAAGAACTGAACCCGATGATGACCATCCAAGGTGGGAAAGTCCAAACTTAGGCGCAACCGATGAGTATGGTTTTTCAGCCCTGCCCGGAGGATGGAGGGCAAGCGGTGGCTTGTTCCATGCCATTGGGGTCACCGGCTATTGGTGGTCTGCAACACAAGGAGGGACCGGTGCCTGGTACCGGTCTATGGTGCATGAAAACCCTGCCCTTTGGAGAAGCGGAGCCAACTTCTCAGCAGGGATGAGTGTTCGTTGCATAAAACCTGCCAATTAACCCCCTGTAAAAATTACCCCCAATAAAAGCAGTTTCAATAACCATCTTTTCTTTTAAATAACAACTGCCATGAAAAATAAAATACTGCATGTTTTCACTATTTGTTCCCTGATTGCTTTTTCCGGACTCCCTCACCTTGGCTTATCCGGCCAGATCAGCCCGAAACAGGAAGAAAAATCCACGATCATTTCTTTACCCCATTTCGAGGATTTCAGCGGGGTCAGCACACCGGATTTCCCTGCCGGGTGGGATACTTTCATTGAATCAACGCAAAACTCAGTTGTTGAAACCTCTCATCTTCAAGACCCAAACTCCCCTCCCCACCACGTCAGGTTCCGTCCGGTAGGTGATGCCAACGCCCAGCTCATTCTTATTACTCCGGAAATCGATTTTGACCTCAGCGGGCTCAGGGTAAGGTTTTATGCCAGGGCCTCTGCAGGAACCCTTACAAATATTGAAGTGGGTACTTACGATCATGAAGGAGACGGCACCTTTACCCTGTATGAATCCATTAACCTTACTACTGAATATTCTGAGTACCTTGTTGAGCTGGATGATTATACAGGGAATGACAGCCATATTGCTTTCAGGGCAGACCCGGAAGGACCTTATCATGTAGTATTTTTTGACGATTTTCTGCTCGACCCCATCCCCACCGAACCTGTTTTATGGGTTAATCCCGACCATCATGATTTTGGGCAGTTGCAGGTTGGGGTTACCTCCCACCCAAAGGAATTTGTTATTTCCAACCAGGGAATAGGAACCCTTACCATTGACCCGCAGGAGATTTCCATTACAGGTGCCGATGCAGGCAGCTTCCTGTTAACCAATCTGCAGGAGCCCGTTAACCTGGAACCTTTCGAATCAGATACCATCTCGGTGGCCTTTGCCCCCGGAAACGTCTCAGAAAAGCAGGCAGTTCTTATGGTGGATGATTATGAGGTAACCCTGGAAGGAGAAGGAATTGATGCGACCATTGCCGATTTTCCCCACCTGGAAGACTTTAATGATGTGGATATTCCCGTCTTGCCTTTTGGCTGGAACAGCTTCGTATTTCATCCAACCTCGGCCAATGCAAGGGTAGAAACTTCAACCACAGGCACACCTGTTTCTCCCCCGAATCACGTCAGGCTTTATTCTGATGATGAGCAGGAAGCCCATGTAATGTTGATTTCACCTCCCGTTGTCAACCTTTCCAATAAAAAGCTCAGCTTCTGGGTACGGGGTCATATGGCCGCCGGACTGCCCGACCTGATCGTGGGCACCATGAGCAACCCCACTGACACCTCAACATTCAGCCCGTTTTTTACTGTGGATGATCTCACCAACACTTATGAGCAGTATGAGTTCTTTTTCAGCAATGAAATCGGTGAAGATGAATACGTGGCATTCCTTTTTGGGGATAATGCCATGCAATGGACCTTCGTTTATATAGATGATTTTCTGCTGGAAGAGATCTCCCCGGATCCAATTATTGATGTCAGTCCCAATGCTTGGGATTTTGGGAAAAGTCAGATTGGCATTGAGTCAAATCCTAAAACCTTTAATATTTCCAACATTGGAGGCGGCACTCTTTCCATTTCACCAGAAGACATTGCCATATCGGGAACGGACTCTTCAGATTTTTTGCTGTATAACCTTGACGACACCCATCATCTTGAGCCCGGCCAAAGCACCAGTGTTTCAATAGCTTTTTCACCCGAAACCACAGGAGAAAAATCGGCCTTGCTAACAGCAGATACCTTCCAGGTTTCTTTAAGCGGGGAAGGTTTTGACTTTACCATTAACGACTTTCCTTGGACAGAAACCTTTGCAGGAGTGGAACCCGGTGATATCCCTGTAGGATGGGACAGAGATCGTGAAAACTGGGCCGTTAACAACAGCAGCAGCGCCGGAGGAGAAGCCCCCGAAATGCGTTTTCACTGGACTCCCGAATTTGTGGGTGAATCCCGCTTTAAGTCCCCACAGATCAACACCGAAGGGCTAAGTAAAATGATGTTTTCTTTCCGGCATATGGTCAATAACTTCCAGAATCCCGGAGAGTATTCCCTTAAGGTTAAAGCCATTGCCGGAGAGGAAGAATACCTGATATACGAATGGGTAGACCCCGATAATATAAATGCACAGCAGGTCGAATTTATTCTTACCGCTGAAGATCACGGTATTGGGGCTGAGAACCTCCGGTTCGCATGGGTTTTTGATGGTGACTCCTACGATATTACCAGCTGGTTTATTGACGATATAACGCTGGATCAGGCATTTACTGCAACCTTTTTTGTTGGGGAAGACAATGATGATGAAACTCCAATAGAAGGGGCCGCCATCAGCATTGAAGGGTATGAAACCATTTATACCAACGAGGAAGGGTTGGCCGGTTTGGAAATGGATGCAGGCAATTTTCTGGCAAACATAAATAAAGAAGGCTATGTTTCACAGGAGGTTTCCTTTACTCTGGACGATAATGTTACAATAGAGGTATTGCTGAAAGATATAATCGTTGAACCTTTTGGGCTGGATATTGTCACTGAGGGAATGCAGGAAAGCGAGGCCCTGTTTTCCTGGCAGATCGAGTTTGATGAATTCCGTTATGATGACGGGGTGGTTGACGGGCAGCTTGGATTTCAGGACGGAGACCTGAACAGTGTAATGGGAGCCGTGCATCACAAAAATGCCATGCTGCACGAAATGACCTGGTTCCTCACCGACAATGCAGGACCCTATCCGGAGGTGAAGCTATGGGTGCTCGGGCTGGACGGGCAGGGATACCCCGACCGGGACAATGTTATTTACACCGCTGAAAATGTGCCCAATGAACACATGCAATGGAATACCTATATGTTTGACACACCTTTGGAAGCCCCGGAAGGATTTTTTATCGGGGTAAGTGCACCCGGCTTTCTTGCTCTTGCAACAGACGACGGGGTTGGTGAACCCTGGGAGTTTATCCCTGAAACCCAGTTTGCAAACCTGAACATCATGAACCCCGAGTTTGACTTTTACCCGATTGAGGAGTGGGATTTCCATAACAACTTTCTGATCAGGGCCTATGGAGAAGAAGCAGGGCCTGCAAGCCAGTTAAGCAGCAAACCTTCCGGACCTGCCGGTTTCTCTCCCACCTTTATCCCCCTCGAAAAACCTTTTAAAACCGATCCACCGGATCTGCTCAAGAATGAAAAGGCATTCTCTGGTTTTAATGTGTTTCTTAACGACATGGATGAACCCATAGCAGCAAACATAACAGAGGTTGAATACCTGTTTACCGGCCTTTCTGAAGGAGAGCATACGGCCGGGGTGCAATCCGTTTATACAACAGGTACCTCAGGGATTGCCACCATAGAATTTACCTATACCCCGGAAGAACCCCTTTTCTCAGTTACCTTTAATGTTTTTGATGAACAGGGAGACGAGATACCGGATGCGGTCATTACTCTGGATGAAACCTCAAATGACCCGGGGGATTATCTTTTTGCTGACCTGCCTCCAGGAAACTACCCGTTTATTGTTTATCGTGATGGATTTCATGAGTATTCTGACCAGCTTTCCATTGTGGATGAGGATCTGTTTATTGACGTGACCCTTGTCCTGGACGAGGTATCTGTATCCGGGCCTGACAAAGAAGAAATAAGTATTTTTCCAAATCCTTCCGCAGATAGGATCTTCATCCGTTGCCAGGATGTAATAAATACAATAAAAGTAGTGGACCTGTTCGGACGCGTTATTTATTTTGATAGCGTTAATTCCGAAAATTTCCAGATCGACGTTTCTCAATGGGATAAAGGACTGTACTTTGTTCAGGTAGCTTTCCAGGGAAAAGTTATTACCCATAAGATACAGGTAGTCAGGTAACAGTTTATCAAGATTTTGGCAGAGGCCGGTTCCTGAAAAGAGCCGGCCTTTTTTTTTGGAGCCGGGAAAACCGGAATTAATTCTATTCCTAAAAAAAAACATCAGATACTATTGTTTTACCCAAAACCCTAGATTTCCTGTTTGCCTTAACCGGCAAAGGATGCAGGAAAGAAGTAAGTGTTGGCACGGAACCAAAAAATTGCAAAATACCCATTGCCCCGGATTGTTTCACACAAGCAGTTTCCGTAAGTTTGCTTACAATTCTCTTCATAAAAAGAGTTTGTTTTTATTGTACTTTGGCGGTTAGCGAACATAAAGCAAGTTCGGTTCTTTCTGTTCTTTGAAAACATGACAGGTTGGGCAATTAGTTATCAGGACCATTGTTCAGGGTTTTTGGCAGGATAATAATTCAATTCCCGGATAATTCCGAAATCTGAAATGATGGTTCTTAATCAAGTGTTGTTTTGTTTTACTTGATATCCTTCAAAGAACAAATGGTTTTGTTTTAACTAATTTTTTTCAAAACCTTTTGAGCCGGTTTCCATAGCTGCTTTGCTTTTGTTCCTACCGCCTTTGTACTTTAATTTGAGAATTGTTTTTTACCTTAAAGATTTACCGACAGTTGTTTATGGCATTGCTTCTTATGATAATCTTTTCAACCACAATACACCCAATAACTACCATTTTGCCTGCCCATTGCCGGGTTGCCTTTAAAAAAGGCCTGAACCCTTGAGGACTTTTCCCGGAGAAATGTTCCTTTTTGCCCATGTGGATATTTTGTATTTCCGGTAGAATGGTATTAAAGTATTTTTTTCCGAATCCGATAAATTTAAAATGCCCTATGGCATCAGAATCTTTTTTTAATATTCCCGAATCAACCAAAATATATTTGTAATGAAAAAAGTTGTTTACAGTTTCGTTTTTATTTTCGTTTTATCATTTTTCACAAATAATGTTTTTTCTCAGCCGGAAGTAACCTCTGCCCTGACCGACCTGCTGAGTGAAAAAGCAGAGGATGAATTTTTCTCGTTGAATATTCGCCTGGTGGAACAATATGATCAGGAGTTGCTTTACCAGGAAAGCAGAAAAAAACCAAACCGCGAAAAAAGGCGGGAGTTTGTCATAAATGAGCTAAGGGAGTTCAGCCAAAAAAACCAGGAAGGATTGCTCGCTTTCCTTGAAGGCAAAAAAAAGGAAGGCCTGATAAAAGAGATAACACCTTATTGGATTGCCAACATTGTAAATGTGAAGGCAAAGCCTGAAGTGGTGAACAGCCTGATGGCCCGCAAAGATCTGGCGCGCCTGGATTACAACAAGGAACGGATGGTGCTGATGAACAGCCCTGAGCTGGGAGAGGCCCCACTGGCAGAAACCGATAATACCTCTACTCCCAACCTGGCATGGAATATTACCAGGGTCAACGCCGATGAGGCATGGGACGAAGGATACACAGGAGAAGACATTGTTGTGGCTGTTCTGGATACCGGTGTAAACTACAACCACCATGATTTGCAGGGCAATATGTGGACCCACCCCGACTACCCCAACCATGGCTATAATTTCGTTAACAACAACGACAATACCATGGATTATGGCGGACATGGAACCCATTGCGCCGGTACGGTAGCAGGTAATGGTGCAGCAGGTACAGCAACCGGTATTGCACCCGATGCACAGATCATGGCATTGGTGGTTTTGTCTGCCGCCGGAAGTGGAACAGAAGCAGGGGTTTGGTCCGCAATTCAGTTTGCCGTCGACAACGGGGCGCATATTATGAGCCTTTCCTTAGGCTGGAAACATGCCTGGAACCCCGACCGGTCTACATGGAGAACCACCATGAACAATGCCTTAAGCGCAGGACTCATTGCTGCAGTGGCATCCGGAAATGAAGGAAACTCCTGGTCGGATAATCCCCCCAATGAGGTGCGCACCCCGGGAGATGTCCCTCCCCCTTGGCTGCACCCCGACCAAACCCTTATCGGGGGTACCTCTGCAGTGGTTTCTGTGGGGTCTACAACAAGTACCGATAACCTTTCCGGTTTTTCCAGCAAAGGGCCTGTTACCTGGCAAAATGTTTCTCCTTTCAACGATTATGAATACAACCCTGAAATGGGCCTGATAAGGCCTGATGTGGTGGCCCCAGGGTCCGATATCATTTCCCTGACCCATAACCACAATTCAGGTTATACCACCATGAGCGGGACATCCATGGCTACCCCTGCCGCAGCCGGGGTCATGGCCCTGATGCTGTCCAAAAACCCGGAACTCACACCGGAAGAGATAAGCCAGGTGCTTGAGGAATCCGCCCTGTCTTTATCTGCAGAAAAAAGCAACCAGTTTGGCAGCGGAAGGGTGGACGCCCTTGAAGCCATTCTGCAGACCCCTTTTGGCGGTATTGCTTATACCGATCATGAACTGGACGACAGCCAGGGAAACAACGACGGGAAAATTAATCCCGGTGAATTCATAAAAATGCATGTTACCTTCGAAAACCCCTCAGAAGATCCCTACGAAGATGTTCAGGCAGAACTTACCACCACTTCACCCTATATTACTCTTGCAGACAGTGTAGCGGCCCTGGGTACTTTTCAACCGGGAGACACCATTACTTTTGAAGAAATTTTTTCTTTTGAGGTTTCAGACACCATTCCCGGAAAGCATGAGGTTGCATTTTCAATTAAAACCTATGCTGAAGATTCACCTGATGAAGACTGGAGAAGCAACTTCACCGAAGTGGCTTTCGCACCCGCCCTGGAAATAGCGGAATACCAGATCCTGGATGAGAATAACGACAAAAGTCGCCTTGAACCCGGAGAAACCGCAACCCTTCGGTTCAGAATTGAAAACAACGGGCAGCTGGATTCAGAGGAGCTGGACCTGCTGCTTGAAGCCATTCATCCTTTCATCCATGTTGAAAACTCCCACATGCAACTTGATGCCATTGCATCAGGTGACTACAAATACGCAGACTATACTGTTACCGCCCATGAAAACATTAACCCCGGCACCAGCACGCAGTTCAGCAAAGAACTTGCTTCAGGGGCTTATGAATTATCTTTCTTAATTGAGGAAAAAGTCGGGGGCATAATAGAGGACTGGGAGTCAGGAGACTTTGAACATTTTGACTGGAGTTTTTCCGGAGATGAAGACTGGATAATCGATGAAGACGAATCTTTCCATGGTACCTATTCGGCCCGCAGCGGAAACATCTCACACAATCAAAAATCAGAGCTGCTGCTGGAATACGAAGTATCTTCAGAGGATTCCATTTCCTTTTACCGTAAAGTTTCTTCGGAAAACAACTATGACTGGCTGGAGTTTTATATTGATGATGAAAGAGTTGGTCGCTGGTCGGGCGAACAAAGTTGGGAAAGGGTCGTTTTCCCGGTTGAGGAAGGTCTGAGAACCTTCCGCTGGGTTTATGAAAAAGATGCTTCGGTTAGCCAGGGTGAAGATGCCGGCTGGATTGACGAGATTGAACTGCCCGCCAAAACGGTTACTTCGGCATTTGCCGGTTTTGATGCGGAAGAATGCAACAATACTCCTTTCTTTGCCAATGGTTATGCCACAATGTACGACAACCTGCAGTGGTCAACCAGTGGTGACGGTAGTTTCGAAAACCCTGAAGAAATGACAACCTATTATTTCCCCGGCCCGGAAGATATTAACTCAGGATCTGTAAACCTCAGCCTGGAGGCTTCATTTGAAGATGAAGAACCGGTTTCACACGAAATGGAGCTTAGCTTCCTGCCCACACCGGAAGTGGATCTGGGCGGAGATGCAATGGTTTGTTTCGGGGAAACCCTGGAACTGGATGCCGGTCAGGGCAATTATTATTATTCGTGGTTTGATGGATCTGAAAACCAGGTATACCTGGTTGACCCCGACAACTTTGAAGAAAACGAGGTTGAGATATGGGTAGAGGTCATCCATCAGGAGAACGGTTGTGCTGAGGCCGATACCATCCATGTGGTTTTTGAAGATTGCACCTATGTTTCAGAAATAAACCCCGAAGAGTCTATGGAGATTTATCCCAACCCGGCCCGTGAAAGAGTGACCATTTCCTTTTTCAATCCGGGTACCGGAGAAAGCTCTATTTCCCTGATCAATCAAAGCGGACAGTTAGTGAAAACCATAAGCCATGATGATGCCAGGGGATGGACAACCCGTGAGGTAGAGCTTTCAAGCCTGAATCCGGGCGTTTACTTCATCCGTATTAAAAACACCAAGGGGCAGGCAACCCGTAAACTCCTGGTTCAATAAAATCATTTTTTTAAAGAAAAAACTTTAAAAGGCTGCTGTTTGAAAACAGCAGCCTTTTTTGGTTTTTCCGGGAAGAATTATTATTATAGTTTTCAAACGTTTGTTTTACAAAGGTTTCGGCATGGTCTAAGTTCATGGTCAAAACAATCATTCCGTGCTGGCACTTAGGGCGATTCAGTATTAAATACCAAATGGCCCTTATTGAGATTACAAACAACAATGCTTAAATTTGGGAATGCCAATTGAATATCTGTTACTTTGGCCGGAATTGCCACTTAAATAAATCAAATCCTCTAACCAAAAACCCGTTATGATGAAAAAAAACTTACACAAATATTTTTCAACCCTGTTGATTCTTTTCCTGCTTTCCGGAGCAGGCATGTTACTCCACGGGCAAGGGCAAACCACACAGAGCCCGGAAGGAGAGAAAGTTATGCTGGCTCCCTATTTTCAGGATTTTAACTCGGTAAGCACCCCCGACCTGCCTGACGGCTGGCATAAAATCGTTGACAATCCCGATTACCCGCAGGCAGCGGTTGGAACCACCACTTCCTTCAGCCCTTTTTCTCCCCCAAACCATGCCAGGTTGTTGTCCAACGATTATGAAGATGCTGACATCCTGCTGATTACCCCCGAAGTGACGGATTATGACAGCAAACGCATTCGGTTCCGGGTAAAGATCAGCCATAGTACCAGCAAACCCGATCTGATTATCGGTACAATGACTGATCCTGCAGATGCTTCCACCTTTACTGCTTTTACTACTATTCCGGAAGATACCCTTACCAGCAGTTACCAGCTGTTTACCATTGAATTTGATGACACGGTTAACGACAATACCCACATTGCATTCAAACATGGAGCAACACCTAGCGGAAACCGGAACATCTTTATTGACAACTTTGCCTTTGAGGATATCCCCACCGGACCGGTAATTGCCGTTATGCCCGATAGCTGGGATTTTGGAAAGATTGTATTTGGAGAAACCGGCAACCCGAGAGAGTTTATCATTAAAAATACAGGGATCGGGGTGTTGAGCATTTCCCCTGAAGATATCAGCATTACCGGGCCGGATGCTGACCGCTTCATCCTGGAAAACATCAGCGAAACCGTTAACCTGGAGGAATTTGAAACAGCCACCATTAACGTTTCCTTTTCCCCTGAAAATATTGGTCATAAAGAAGCCACCCTGCAGGTGGACGACCTGCTGGTGCCCCTTTCTGGCGAGGGCATAGACCCCACCATTACAGAGATCCCTTATGAGCAGGACTTTTCAGAGTTTTCACCTCCGGATCTGGGTTTCGGCTGGAGTAAAATTGTGCAAACCACTTCTACTGGCGGCATAGAGTCCATCAGTACCGGTGGACCCAACTCTCCCCCCAACCACATCCGGTTTCAAAACATGATTGACGCAGGAGCCCAGTTGATCCTGATAACACCGGAAATTGCACTTGACCTTTCCAGCCTTCGGGTAAGATTCTATTCCAAGGCCTTGTCAGGAGACGATAACGCCATTGAGGTTGGTACAATCACCAACCCGGACAATATTGCCACCTTCACCTCCCTGGAAACTTTTACAGTAACCACCTCTTACCAGGAATTTACCTATTCTTTTGCAGACTATGAAGGCGAGGATACTTATATTGCCTTTAAAGCTGCTCTGCCGGACATTATCCGCACCATTTATTTTGACGATTTTGTGCTGGAAGCCATCCCTGAAGTGCCTATCATGCAGGTGTCGCCCACCACTTATGATTTCGGACCAATACAGACCGGCACCTCCTCAGATGAACAGGAGTTCACCATTTCCAACCAGGGTGAGGGTTTGCTGGTAATAGGTCCTGACGACATTGCCATTTCAGGTACCCATGCTGCCGAGTTTGAGCTCAACAACCTTACCGAAACCGTTGAGCTGGCCGCAGGGGAAAGCGCAGTAATCGGGGTAACCTTTTCACCGGATACTGAAGGAGATAAAACCGCTA
>SL_3KL_010_SEDDRAFT_10001825_pt1 | contig 19463 bp, 30 predicted proteins | sample SodLakKL_010_SED_2_FD_10381 | JGI IMG/M metagenome (IMG submission 10381) | reverse complement strand
CCTGCCGCAGAAAAAGGTTCGCAAACCGTTGCAAGGTCATTATAAAAAAGCAAATGTTAAACCAAAACGTCGTCTTGAGGAAGTCAGACTGAAGTCCGATACAATCGATAAAAAGATTGGTGATACAATCGATGTCTCTGTATTCGAAGCCGGTGATTCGGTTTCGGTGACCGGGGTTACGAAGGGAAAGGGCTTTCAGGGTACAGTGAAACGGCACGGTTTCGCCGGTGGTGTCCGTACGCACGGTCAGAGTGATCGACTCCGTGCACCCGGTTCAGTAGGATCCAGTTCATACCCCTCTCGTGTATTCAAGGGAATACGTATGGCCGGACGTATGGGCGGCAAAAAATTAACTGTTCGCAATTTAAAAGTGGTGAAAGTTATTCCGGAATCGAATCTGGTTCTTATCAGAGGTGCAGTGCCCGGATCGATTAACGGCTTGGTTAGAATTACTAAAATATAAAACGTGGCTATGGAACTTGAAGTATATAAAATTGACGGCACCGCATCAGGTGAAAAGATAACATTACCCGATGAGATATTCGGCATAGAGCCTCACGCTCATGCTATATATCAGGCGGTAAGATTATATCTTGCCTCGCAGCGGCAGGGTACTCATAAGGTCAAGGGTCGCACTGAAGTTCGCGGCGGCGGACGCAAACCCTGGCGTCAGAAAGGTACCGGACGCGCGCGTGTCGGAACGATACGCTCACCGTTGTGGGTCGGTGGAGGAGCCATTCATGGTCCTCAACCCAGAAACTATGCTTTTAAACTACCGAAGAAAGTCAAAGAGCTGGCTCGTAAATCGGCTCTGTCACAAAAAGTCCGTGATGAGCAGATACGAATTGTAGAGGATTTTACGTTTGATGAGCCCAAAACAAAACAAGTCGTTTCCTTTTTGACGGCATTAGGTCTAGATAGCACAAAGACGACCCTCGTTCTTGCAAAAAACGACAAGAATGTTGCCAGGTCGGGACGTAACATCGGGAACTTTGCAGTACTCGAAGCCGCGAATGCATCTACCTATGAATTGCTGGATAATAAAATGCTGCTTATACAAAAAAGCGCGGTTGAAGTACTCTCAAATGGTTTCCCGAAAACAGGAGCGCGTACCAAATGAAGATTAATGTTTTAAAGAAACCGCTGATAACTGAAAAAATGTCGATGCTTGCAAGCAAGCGGCAGTATGCATTTGCGGTTGACATAAACGCCAATAAGATTGAAATCCAACGGGCGATCGAAAATAAATTTAATGTCGATGTTGAAAGCATCCGTACGATTCGGGTAAAGGGAAAAAAGAAAACGCAGCTTACCCGGCGCGGTCGCTTTGAAGGTCACCGACCAAATTGGAAAAAAGCAATTGTTACTTTGAAGGAAGAACAGGAAATCGATTTCTTCCAAGAGGAATGATCGGAGATTTTATAGATGGCAATAAGAAAATTAAAACCAATGACTCCGGGAACAAGGTTCTATAGTGTTTCCGCTTTTGAAGAGCTTACAACCGATAAACCGGAACGTTCTCTCGTCAAACCCTTGAAAAAATCCGGCGGACGTAATAATACGGGGAGAACGACATCCCGTTTCCGCGGCGGAGGGCATAAACGACAGTACAGGTTGATTGATTTCAAGCGAAATAAAGAGAATATCCCCGCAAAGGTTGCTACAATTGAGTACGATCCGAACCGGTCGGGGAGAATAGCATTGTTACACTACGCGGATGGTGAGAAGCGATATATCCTCGCGCCGGATCGGTTGAAAGTCGGTGATAGTGTGATCACGAGTGAAGGTGCGGAGGTGAAGATCGGGAACACGCTGCCATTGCGAAATATTCCGGTCGGAACATTTGTACATAATATAGAAATGCGCCCCGGAAAAGGCGGACAGATAGCGCGAAGTGCCGGCACATCGGCTCAAATTACCGCCAAGGAGGGCACGATTGTCCAGATAAAACTTCCGTCGGGTGAGGTTCGTATCACTTCGCAAAACTGCAAGGCAACGATCGGTGTGGTGAGTAATGTCGACCACGAAAATATTTCCTACGGAAAAGCCGGCCGCAAGCGATGGTACGGTCGTCGTCCGCATAACCGCGGAGTTTCGATGAACCCGGTCGACCATCCTCACGGCGGCGGTGAAGGCAAGGCACCTCAGGGAAATCCGCATCCGGTATCTCCGTGGGGTTTGAATACGAAGGGCAAGAAAACCCGGCGCGGTAAAAAAGCATCTGATAAATTTATTGTAAAACGCAGAAAAAAGTAATCTGAGTAGGTTAAAATAATATTATGGCACGATCGTTAAAAAAAGGCCCGTATGTTGATGAAAAACTTATGAATAGAGTTGAAGCTCTGAATAAGTCTAACCAGAAAAAGGTAGTAAAAACATGGAGCAGAACATCAACGATAACCCCCGATTTTGTCGGGCACACAATTGCAGTGCATAATGGTAATAAATTTATACCGGTTTATATTCAGGAAAGTATGGTCGGTCATAAACTCGGTGAATTTGCACCGACCCGGATCTTTCGTAGCCATCCCGGTGGTAAATCGGAACGGGCATAATAAACGAACTTGGTGGAGAAACTATAACTATGGAAGCACGCGCAGTTCATAAATATTTACCGACATCACCCCGCAAGATGCGTTTGGTAATCGATCTCATTCGCGGAAAAGGTGTCGAGGAAGCGATATCGGTTCTGCACTTTTCGCCGAAGCATTCCGCAAAAGAAGCCGAGAAAACACTTCGGTCGGCAGTCTCTAATTTGCAGAATAAAGAAGAAGCCGGAAGAATTGATTTCTCGCAAATTTATGTCAAGGATGCGTTTGTAAACAACGGTCCGACGGTGAAACGGATCAGGCCGGCTCCGATGGGACGTGCTTACCGCGTCAGAAAACGATCGAACCATTTAACGATCGTTGTTGCGATCCGCGATGATGTGGTAGCACAAAAACGTGAAAAAGCTGCTAAGAAAAAAGAGCCGGTAAAGAAACAACCGCAGGTAAAGGAACAACCGAAAAAACAGGTGACAACAAAACAGAAACAAGAAAGTTAAAGGAGTAATAATTTGGGTCAGAAAGCGCATCCGGTAGGTCTTCGTCTCGGTATTATCAAATCCTGGGATTCTAACTGGTATGACGGTAAAAGTTTTTCTCAGAAACTTCAGGAAGATGTGATGGTCCGGAATTACATTCGGAATCGAATGAAGAAGGCCGGCATCTCGAAGATTCTTCTCGAGAGAACACCGAAACGTGCCGTTATTACCATTCACACCTCTCGCCCGGGTATAGTCATCGGTCGCAGCGGTAAAGAAATATCCCAGCTTGAAGAAGAGCTAAAGAAAATAACCAATAAAGACGTGAAGATCCTCATTCATGAAATCAAACGACCTGAGTTGGATGCGTACCTTGTAGCTGAAAATATCGCTAATCAAATCGAGGGAAGAATCTCTTTCCGCCGGGCAATGAAAACGGCTATTACCGCTTCAATGCGTATGGGTGCGGAAGGAATTCGTATTATGTGTGCGGGAAGACTCGGTGGTGCCGAAATGGCCCGGACAGAGCAGTATAAAAAAGGCAGAATTCCGCTGCACACGCTCCGTGCCGATATTGATTACGCTACAGCTTCTGCGCAGACCATTTATGGTATCATAGGAGTAAAAGTATGGATCTGCAAAGGCGAAGTCATTGGTCAGATGACTCAAGTACGATAGTTTGCTGAAGGAGACGTATTATGTTAATGCCAAAAAGGGTAAAGTACAGAAAAGCACATCGCGGAAGGCGGAGGGGAAACTCTCATCGCGGTTCAATCGTGAGTTTCGGTGATTTTGGACTGAAAGCTCTCGAACCGGGGTGGATCACAAGCCGCCAGATTGAGTCGGCACGTGTCGCCATTACGCGTATGATGAAAAGAGAAGGCCGGCTCTGGATACGGATTTTCCCCGATAAACCCGTAACCAAAAAACCCGCCGAAACCCGGATGGGAAAAGGTAAAGGTGCCCCCGAGTTTTGGGTGGCAGTGGTTAAACCCGGACGTATAATGTTTGAAATAGCCGGTGTCAACAGAAAAATAGCCGATGAAGCTATGCGCCTTGCCTCCCATAAGTTGCCGATAAAAGCACGGCTTGTCACACGTAGCGATGTGGAGAGATAAACCATGGAAAAAATTAAAATTAGAGAAATCCGTGAGATGTCGACCGAGGAGCTTCAGAAGAGAATTATAGATGAACGAATCAACCTCGAGAATTTACGGTTTCAGCATGCAACAACGAGGATCCAGAATACGGATAACCTGAAAAAAAGCCGGCACCTTATCGCCCGTATGATGACTATTATACGGGAACGTGAACTGGGGAAGGGTGAGCAACTTATCGCTGCACCGAAACAAACATCAAAAAAAGTATCGAAGACTGAGGAATAAGTAGAAACGTATGGAAACTACTGCACCTGCAAGTAAAACAGAAAGAACAACACAACGAAAATCTCGCATCGGCAGGGTTGTAAGCGACAAGATGGACAAAACCGTCGTTGTATTGATTGAACAGCGTATCGCGCATCCGATTTATAAAAAAATATTTAAGCAAAGTAAGAAGTATGTAGCGCACGATGAAAATCAGGATGCGAAGGTAGGCGATCTTGTTCGTATCATGGAGACCAGACCCTTAAGCAAACGGAAGCGATGGCGGCTGGTAGAAATAGTTGAACGTGCGAAATAATTTTTTGGAGTAAACTGAAATGATACAGGAAGAAACAAATTTAATAGTTGCAGATAATTCCGGTGCCAGGCGGGTGCGTTGTATCCGCGTGCTCGGTGGTAGTGATCGAAGATACGCAGGGCTTGGTGATCTTATCGTGGTATCGGTCAAAGCTGCAATACCCGGAGCACCGGTCAAAAAGGGTGAGGTATCGCGTGCAGTCATCGTGCGCACGAAGAAAGAAACGAGACGCGAAGACGGAACGTATATCCGATTCGATGAAAATGCAGCAGTACTGTTAAACCCTCAAAACGAACCTCGCGGGACCCGAATATTTGGTCCGGTTGCCCGTGAACTTCGTGATAAACAATTTATGAAAATCATTTCACTCGCACCTGAAGTTTTGTGAGAAGTTTATGAATATCAGAAAAAATGACAATGTACTTGTAATTTCCGGAAACGATGTCGGTAAACAGGGTAGAGTTTTAAAAGTTTTTCCGGAACGAGGAAGAATCATCATCGAAGGCGTGAACATTATAAAACGACATCAGCGCCCGACACAGAAAAGTCCACAGGGCGGTATCGTCCAGAAAGAAGGGTCGATTCACTCGACGAATGTTATGATCGTGTGCCCTAAGTGCAATAACGCGTCACGGGTCGGCCGCAAGAGGATCCGCGAAGCCGACACAAAGGTGTCGAAGTTTATGAGAGTGTGTAAAAATTGCGGAGATATGTTTTAATGGAAAAAGATAAAGATCAGAAAAAACAACAGAAAAAGCAGTCGAAGCAGCCGAAGACTGAAAAACCGGAAAAGAAAAAAGCCGGGAAAAAAGATGCTCCGGTAGAGCAAAAACCGCAGATCGAATATGGTATACCGCGGTTGCTTGAACGATGGCGGAAAGAGATCGTGCCTGCGATGATGAAACGTTTTGGTTATAAAAATTCTATGCAGGTGCCGACGGTAGAAAAAATATCGGTAAACATTGGTGTTGGTGATGCGGTACAGGATCCGAAAATACTCGATGGGATCGTAAAGGAGCTTGCACTGATTGTCGGTCAGCAGCCGGTCATTACCAAGGCGCGGCAATCTATATCGAACTTTAAATTACGCGAAGGGATGCCTGTCGGTGTCAGGGTTACGCTTCGTCGTGCTATGATGTATGAATTTCTCGACCGGTTAATTAATGCAGCCGTTCCGCGAATTCGCGACTTCCGCGGTTTCAGTGATAAATCTTTTGACGGCCGCGGAAATTATACGCTCGGTATCAAGGAGCAGATTATTTTTCCGGAAATAGACGTTGACAAAGTGACCCGCATTTACGGAATGGATATTACCATTGTTACGACGGCAAAAACCGATGAAGAAGCTTACGAACTTCTGAGAAATTTCGGTTTTCCGTTTGTCCGGCGTCAGGAAATCGTTCAACAAACAGATGCAGCATAGACAAGATATTTAATCACATAAGAGGTGCCTGTGGCGCGAACATCTTTAATTGTAAAAGCAAAAAAAGAACCAAAATACAGTACACGTAAATACAACCGCTGTATGTTCTGCGGACGATCGCGGGCTTATCTGCGAAAATTCGGCGTATGCAGAATATGTTTTCGTAATATGGCGCTCGACGGGAAAATACCGGGCGTACGAAAAGCGAGCTGGTAAATACGGGATAATGAAACAGAAGGAGATTCGAAATATATGTCGATGACCGATCCAATAGCCGACTTTTTAACCCGCATACGAAATGCCGCAAAAGCAAAGCATAAACGGGTTGATATACCGGCATCAGGTTTGAAAAAAGAAATTGCAAGAATTCTGAAAGATGAAAAGTATATTCAGGATTTCATAATCATTGAAGACCCGAAACAGAATGCCATACGTATCGCATTAAAGTACCGGGACGGCCAGAGCGTTATTAAGGGTTTGGAGAGAGTGAGCCGCCCGGGACTAAGGCAATATTCAGATAAGGATAATTTACCACGGGTAATTAACGGACTTGGTGTAGCGGTCATCTCTACATCAAAGGGTGTTATGACGGATAAGCAAGCCCGCCAGGCAGGTGTCGGTGGCGAGGTTATTTGCTATATCTGGTAAAAAAATCTCATTTTTAAGCTTCTTTATTAAGGAGAAGGTATAGTGTCACGAGTTGGAAAAAAACCGATTCCCATAGCGAAGGGAGTCAAAATCGAAAAATCAAATGGTACGGTCAAAGTAAAAGGACCGAAAGGGGAACTGTCGGTTGAAGTTAAACCGGAAATAACCCTAACCATTAAAGAGGAAGAGGTAACCCTCGAGCGTCCCTCTGATTCGCGTCAGCATAAATCGATGCACGGACTTTATCGTGCGTTAATTGATAGCATGGTGACAGGGGTTACAACAGGATATCAGAAAAAACTTGAGATAGTCGGTGTCGGTTATCGGGCAGAAATGAAAGGGGAAAAATTATCTCTCCAATTGGGATATTCCCATCCGATATTGTTTTCATTACCTCCGGAGATAACCGTTGAAATCCCGGCTCCGACACAAATTCTGATCAGTGGAATAGATAAGCAGCTTGTCGGACAGGTCGCGGCAAAGATCCGAAGTATGCGCCCTGCCGAACCATATAAGGGCAAAGGCATTAAATATGAAGGCGAGTACATTCGACGTAAAGCCGGTAAGACGGCCGCTAAGTAAGGGTATCAACGTTCATTTAATTTGAAGTACACGTTACTATGACAAAGAAAAATAATACCAGGAGCAGGTCACGAATCAAGAAATCGGTTCGCAAGAAAATATACGGGACACCGGAAAGACCGCGTCTATCCGTATATAGAAGTCTGAATAACATCTATGTACAAATAATAGACGATCTCAGTGGGAGAACCTTGCTGCAGGTGTCTACCCTTATGCCGGAATTGCGCGACTCGCTCAAGTCTGCCTCTGCAATGCAGAAGAGTGTTTCGGTCGGTGAGGAGGTCGCCAAGCGGGCACTCGATAATAATATTAAAACGGTTGTATTCGACCGTAACGGATACCGCTATCACGGACGCGTGAAGGCATTGGCCGATGCTGTCCGTAAGGGCGGGTTACAGTTTTGAAAAATATGTTCGATGAATTTGTTAAAAAGGATTAACCTTGGCTAAAATAAAAGCAAGTGACTTAGAATTAAAAGAACGATTGGTTCATATTAATCGTGTTGCAAAGGTCGTGAAAGGCGGACGACGATTTAGTTTTAACGCAATCGTTGTGGTCGGTGATCATAACGGCCACGTCGGAATCGGACTCGGGAAAGCGAATGAAGTCGCGGACGCAATCTCGAAAGGCGTTGACGATGCAAAGAAAAATCTGTGCAAGATTCCGATTGTGAACGGAACGATTCCACACGAAATATTCATTAAGTACGGTGCTGCAAAAGTCCTTATGAAGCCGGCATCGCCCGGTACCGGTATCATCGCAGGCGGCGGCGTTCGGGCGGTCGTTGAGTCAGCCGGGATACGCGATATCCTGACAAAGGCACTCGGTTCGACAAATCCGCATAACCTCGTGAAAGCAACAATGAAGGGCTTATTAAGTTTACGGGATGCCCGAACGGTAGCATCCGATCGCGGCATAACACTGAATGATCTATTTAAACAAGCGGCAGTGGAAGAGGCATCCAATGGCTGATACGAAATTAAAAATAACTCAAATAAAAAGCATAATCGATAATACGAAACGTCAAAAGCTTACCGTTGAAGCACTCGGGCTGAAGCGTATCCGGCATTCGGTTGTGCATCAGGATACACCGCAAATCCGAGGTATGATCAACAAGGTAAAGCATCTTGTTACCGTTGAGGAATTAACATCGAAAAAATAGATTTTAAACGAGCAGGAAAGAAGTAATGACAATAACGTTGAGTTCACTTAAACCGGCTCCCGGATCAAAGAAAAACCGAAAACGGGTTGGACGCGGACATGGATCGGGGCATGGGAAAACATCGACGCGGGGCCATAACGGACAACGCTCGCGATCGGGTGCAAAATTCCGTGCTTGGTTCGAAGGCGGCCAGATGCCGTTGCAACGAAGGGTTCCAAAGTTTGGATTCAGGAGTATCTTTAAAACGACGTACCAGGTGGTAAATCTTTCGGATCTCGAAGATCTGCATAAAAAAGAAAAGATTACCGAAGGTGAAGTCACTCCCGAATCACTTGTTGGATTGGGAGTCGTCAGGAAAAATTTCCCCGTGAAAGTTTTAGGAAACGGTAAGGTTACAGTTGCATTAAAAGTCAGTGCGCACGCGTTCAGTAAAACCGCGCAGGAAAAAATCAAAGCCGCCGGCGGCACAATCACCATTGTGAATTAAGTATGGGTCGTTTAAGCGATAGTTTTCGAAATATTTTTAAAATTCAAGAGCTACGAACACGTGTGCTTTTCACGCTTTCGTTGCTTATTGTTGCCCGTATTGGTGCGCATATTACGCTTCCCGGTGTAGATGCCGCGTTGCTTGCCGCAACAATGCGTGATCAGGCACAGGATACTTTGTTCGGTCTGTATGACCTGTTCGTGGGCGGAGCTTTCAGCAATGCCGCGATATTCGGCCTCGGAATTATGCCGTACATCAGTGCCTCAATTATTATACAGTTGCTCGGCGCCGTTGTACCGTATTTCCAGAAACTTCGCCAGGAAGGTGAGGAAGGTCGGAAAAAGATTGTGCAGTTGACCCGTTACGGTACGGTTATCATAGCAGTTATGCAGGCCTGGGGAATGAGCGTTCGGCTCGGGTCGTTGAGTGCTGCAGGTATGCCGATCGTACCTCCGGAAGTACAGGGTATCGGATTTACCTTGCAAACTGTTCTCTTTCTCACGACAGGAACGGTCTTTCTCATGTGGTTGGGTGAGCAAATTACCGAGCGGGGTATCGGGAACGGTATCTCACTTGTGATATTTATCGGTATCATTGCACAATTTCCGCATGCATTATTAGATGAATACCAAATGGTTGCGTCCGGTGCACGGGGTCTGGTTATTGAGATAGTCATTATCGCAATATTGGTCCTGATAATCGCGTCTGTTGTGTTGATCACGCAAGGAACCCGGCGTATACCGGTACAGTACGCAAAACGGGTTGTCGGNCGTAAAGTTTACGGCGGCGTTACGCAATACATACCGATGCGCGTCAACAGTGCCGGTGTTATGCCGATTATTTTNGCGCAGGCTATTATGTTCGTGCCGAACACGATTTTGACCTTCTTCCCGGAAAGTGAGTTTATGGGAAGTATATCNAGATATTTTGACTGGACTTCATTCACGTATTCGTTTATGTATGCAATACTGGTTATATTCTTNACCTATTTTTACACAGCGATTGCGTTTAATCCCAAGGAAGTCAGCGATACCCTCAAAAAGCAGGGTGGCTTTATACCCGGNATTCGTCCGGGTAAACAAACATCGGACTTCCTGGATAATATNTTAACCCGAATCACGCTGCCTGCGTCGATCTTTTTGGCTTTGATTGCCATTATGCCGAGTTTTGCATACCGGGCAGGCGTGACCATCAGTTTCTCGCAATTTTTCGGCGGTACGAGTCTGCTGATTATGGTTGGTGTATCGCTTGATACTTTGCAGCAAATTGAATCACACCTCCTGATGCGTCATTATGACGGCTTTATGAAAAGCGGCAAAATGCGCGGACGCAGAGGGTGAGGTTGATTTTTATTATAGTAAGATTACTTTGACGATACGCAATAAAGAAGAACTACACGGGATGCGTGAAAGCAACCGGATAGCCTGTGAAGTACTCGATTTAATAGAAAAGCAGGTAAAACCCGGTGTAACCACGATTGAGCTTGATACTCTGGCTGAAGATCATATCAGGTTATGCGGAGCCATTCCGGCATTTAAAGGATACAGACAGGGTAACAGTACACCGTACCCCGGCAGTATTTGTGCTTCAGTTAATAATGAAGTTGTGCATGGAATCCCCGGTGAACGAGTATTACAGGAGGGAGACATCTTATCTGTTGATGTCGGAATTAATAAAGATGGATTTTTCGGGGATTCAGCCCGGACGTATCCGGTCGGAAAGATTGATGCTGAAACCGAGCGCCTCTTAAAGATAACACGTGAGGCATTATTTGTCGGTATTGCGGAAGCCCGGAGCGGTAATTATGTGCACGACATTTCAGCATCAATTCAGGAACATGTCGAAAGAGCCGGCTACAACGTTGTCAGGGAATTAGTCGGACACGGCATCGGCAGAAGTTTACACGAAGAACCTGCCGTCCCCAATTACGGGAAACGGGGTACCGGTATGAAGCTCATCGACGGACTGGTTCTCGCGATCGAGCCAATGGTCAATATCGGCACATTCAGGGTAAAGGTTGCAAAAGACGGCTGGACGATTCTCACTGCTGACGGACGGTTGTCAGCGCATTATGAACACTCGGTTATAGTCAGGAACGGTGAAGCTGAAATTTTATCGAAAGTAGCTTAACAGAAATTATGGCGAAACAAGCAGCGATAAAAGTCGACGGTGTTATTACAGAAACATTACCCAATGCCCATTTCAGGGTAAAACTGGAGAACGGGCATGAAATACTTGCACACGTCTCCGGTAAGATGAGAATGAATTTTATAAAAATTTTGGTCGGAGACAAGGTAACGGTTGAACTATCACCGTATGATTTGACCAAAGGAAGAATCACATATAGATACAAATAGTATTTGCGGAGAATGAGATAATGAAAGTCCGTGCATCAGTAAAAAAACTATGCGATAATTGTAAAGTCGTTCGGCGAAAAGGTGTCGTACGAATAATTTGTAAAAATCCAAAGCATAAACAACGGCAAGGCTAGGAGGTCTCAGGTGGCACGTATTGCTGGCGTAGATTTACCAAAAAACAAACATTCGGTCATCGGGTTGACATACATCTTCGGAATCGGCAGATCCATTGCGGCAGATATTTTAGATAAAGCCGGTGTCGATCATACGAAGAAAATCGGTGACTTGAGTGACGATGAAGTAGCACAGATCCGATCGGTCATTACATCGGACTACAAAGTTGAAGGTGCGCTGCGAAGCGAAACACAGATGAATATCAAGCGATTGATGGACATCGGCTGTTATCGCGGTTTGCGTCATCGCCGCGGACTACCCGTAAACGGACAACGGACGAGAACGAACGCCCGTACACGTAAAGGGAAACGCAAAACAGTTGCCGGTAAGAAGAAAGTGGCGGCGAAGAAGTAATCTGTTTTTATTTATTTTTGTTCACACATTAGCAGGAGGTACCGGTGGCAAAGTCACCAAGCAAGAAAAAACGTAAGGTCCACGTCGATGTAAACGGGCGGGTACATATCAAGGCAACATTTAATAATGTTGTCGTGACCATTACCGATATTTACGGCAACACAATTTCCTGGTCTTCATCGGGAAAAAACGGATTTAAGGGTTCCAGAAAGAATACACCTTTTGCAGCCCAGGTCTCTGCGGAAGCAGCTGCCAAAGAAGCGTACAATTATGGTATGCGCAAAGTAGAAGTGTTTGTGAAAGGCCCGGGTTCGGGGCGTGAAGCTGCAATCCGTTCATTACAGGCGAACGGCCTGGAAATCAGCAGTATTCGCGATGTTACACCGATACCGCATAACGGATGTCGGCCGCCAAAGAGACGACGTGTTTAATTTGATGTTACTATAAAAGGAAAGGATACATGGCGCGTTACACTGAAGCAGTTTGTAAGTTATGCCGTCGGGAACGGCAGAAACTTTTTCTCAAGGGAATAAAATGTTATACCGAAAAATGTCCGGTTGAAAAACGAAACTATCCGCCCGGGCAACATGGTTTAAGCAGACGGCAAAAAATTTCCGAGTACGGGATACAGCTACGTGAAAAGCAGAAAGTCCGACGTATGTACGGTGTGCTTGAACGGCAATTCCGTAATTACTATGAAAAAGCGCTCAAACAACCCGGTAAGACAGGTGAAACTCTCGTTAAAATACTCGAGAGGCGTTTTGACAATGTCGTCTACCGGTTAGGATTAGCGCCGTCCCGAAAAGCAGCACGGCAGCTTATCCGCCACCGGCATTTTACGGTGAATGGCCGTATCGTGGATATTCCTTCATATCTGATCCGACCCGGTGATATTATCGAAGCCAAACCACAAAGTAAAAAGTTGGATGTCATTCACAATTCAATGAAGCGGATGAAAGATACTGCGATGCTGCCGTGGCTGTCTCTTGATAAGGCAAGTGTCAGCGGAACATTTCTGAATGTTCCGGAAAGAGAAGATATTCCGCTTAACGCAAACGAACAACTCATTGTTGAGTTATACTCCAAGTAAACGGTAGCGAGGCTATAGACTATGATACAATCTTATATTCAAATGCCGGACAGGGTCACGCTCGATGAGAGCAGTTACAATGATTCATTCGGCAGATTTACCATACAACCGCTTGAAAAAGGATACGGTGTCACGCTCGGCAATTCATTGCGACGTACATTGATGTCTTCAATTTCGGGTGCAGCCATTGTCGGTGTACGCGTGGAAGGCGTATTACACGAGTTTACCAATATCCCCGGTATGGTTGAAGATGCAGCGGAATTTATTCTGAATTTAAAAGAAGTACGCGTTCGACCCGGAACCGAAAAATCGGCGAAAATAACCGTACCCCTGAAAGGTCCGGCGGAACTCACCGGAAAGGATCTGCACCAAAGCGCCAACGGATCATTCGCCATTCTCAATCCCGATCTGCATCTCGCAACGCTGAACGACGATTGTGATACCGAGCTCGAGATAAAGATCGGAACCGGTATCGGCTACACGCCGAGTGAAGATATCGATAAATCGGATTTTCCCGATGAGATGATTGCTATTGATTCGATTTTTTCTCCGGTGCTTAATGTCCGGTACTTTATTGAACAAACCCGTGTCGGGCAACGGACTGACTACGAAAAACTGATCATCGAAGTTGAAACAGACGGTTCGGTTACGCCGATAGATGCCGTGAAAGATGCGGCGTCGATCATTCGCGAACATATTATGTATTTTGAAAATTTCAGCCTCACGCCGAAGGACTCGACCGATGCCGACGATGATGAAGTTGATCCGGAGGTTCTGCGTATTCGGAAAATCCTAAACCTCGGTATCGATGAACTCGAACTTTCGGTTCGATCCCATAATTGCCTTAAAGCAGCGGGTATTCAAACTGTCGGTGAACTAGTAGATAAAACCGAACAGGAATTATTAAATTACCGTAATTTCGGTCAGAAATCACTGAATGAACTTGCGGATCTTGTGAAAAACTTCGGTTTATCATTTGGTATGGATGTTGATCGATACCTTAAAGGAAGTAGAAAGTAAATTTTATAAAACAACCAATCTTGATTCCGACTCTACCGGAAGAAAGATACAACTAAGGATAGAGTGTAGCAATGCGACATCGAGTAACTGGATCTAAATTAGGCCGTACGGCGAGCCACCGCCGTGCAACGCTTTCCGCATTATCGACATCTTTAATTCAACATAAGCGGATACGGACAACACTGGCAAAAGCAAAAGCGACACAAAGGACCATCGAACCGATTATCACACGGGCGAAGCTGGCGTATCAAAGCGAGAGCGGCAGTGAAACCAAGAATATCCACGCACGGCGAATGGTATCCCGCTTTATTAAAGACCCTGTAATAGTACGGGAACTATTCGATGAAATAGCACCAAAAGTTCTCGAACGAAACGGAGGATACACCCGTGTTGTTAAACTCGGACAGCGGGATGGTGACGGTGCACATATGGCGATCATAGAACTGGTTGATTATAATGAAACAGTGACCAAAAAATCAAAACAAAAGAAAAAAGCCGAAAAAACGGCAGCCGCAACACCTGTCAAAAAGAAGAAAGATAAAGAGACAACCGATCAGCAGGCAGAGGAAGTGAAAAAAGAAGCAACAACCGCGGAGGCCGCGGAAGAATCGTCAGATAAAGAATCGGATACACCAGAGATATCCGAAAAACCCGATGATACCGGTGAAGAGGACAAATCGGACGGGAAAGAGAAAGAAGATAAATAACGAACGATTTAGGCAATATTTGAAGGGAAAATGAGTTCACCGCATCAAAAAGGTGATTTTCATTTTCCCTTTTTTTATTTTATAGAAGTGTATGTTTAAAATTAACACCGCAGAGTTTATTATTAGTGTTGCAGCGCTTGGACAAATACCCTCATCCATGCTTCCCGAAATTGCTTTTTTAGGAAGATCAAATGTCGGGAAGTCGAGTTTAATCAACTCACTGTGTAATCGTAAAGCGCTTGCAAAAACAAGTTCGCAACCGGGGAAAACACGTGTCATTAATTATTACAGGATTAATGGTACTATATATTTCGTCGATTTACCGGGATACGGTTATGCAAAAGTACCCGATAAAATACGGTCCGGTTGGAAACACCTCATTGAAGGGTATCTGAAGAGCAGTAAAAACCTGAAACTCGGACTAATGATCACGGATGCTCGTCATGAACCTACGAAGCTGGATGTCGCGATGATACGGTGGCTCGATTTTTACCGCATTCCGTACGGAATTGTCCTTACGAAATCGGATAAAATCCCGCGCCATAAATTACAACAACGGGTGAAGGATATTCAGAATACCATGCAACAAACCAACACCTTCTGCAGAGCCGTCTTGCCGTATTCATCGCTAAAAGGCGAAGGTAAACCTGAACTTATGAAACTTATTGATCAAGTATTACATAACGAAGTTAATACTAACTCATCGAATACATAGGAGAATATAGTATGATTAAGAAACGGTTGTATACTCCGGGTCCGACACCGGTACCCGAACAAATTATGCTTACGATGGCAGAACCGATGATTCATCATCGTCATCCCGAATTCCAGGAAATATTAGCGAGCGTGAATGAGAATTTAAAATATCTCTTTCAGACTGATAACGGTGTTATGACGTTGACCTCGTCGGGAACCGGTGCGATGGAAGCATCGGTTGCAGAGATATTATCAAGGGGTGATACCGCGGTGTACGTGAATGGCGGTAAATTCGGTGAGCGGTGGGGCGAGATACTCAACGCGTATGGTTGTAACGCCGTGGAACTCGCGACAGAATGGGGAACTCCTGTTTCAACCGATACGGTGATCGAGAGCCTGAAAAGTAATCCGGATACAAAAGCGGTGTATCTCACGCACAGCGAAACGTCGACGGGCACAGCTACGGATATCAAGGCAATTGCCGATGCGATTCATAAGCATAACAACGATATTGTGGTTGCTATTGACGGCATTACTTCGGTTGGTGCGATGGAGATTAAAATGGATGAGTGGGATCTCGACATCGTCGTGACCGGTTCTCAAAAAGGATTAATGATCCCTCCCGGTTTATCGCATATTACCTTGAGCGAACGTGCGTGGAAGTTAGCGGAAAAATCCGATTTGCCAAGTTACTATTTTGATTTGAAGGCAGCGAAAAAAGCGCTCGACAAAAACGATACTCCGTGGACACCGGCAGTAACATTGTTTATCGGACTGGAGAAAGCCTTGAACATGCTTCGCGAGGAAGGTATAGAAAATGTCTGGGCACGTCACCAAAAACTTGCGGATTCCATACGCGAAGGATGCAAAGCGCTCGGTTTGAAGTTACTAAGTTCATCTCCGTCGAATGCCCTGACAGCGGTGTATGTACCGGAGGGTATTGAATTTAAAAAGTTTAACTCTATATTAAAGCAAAAGTACGGCATTACCGTTGCGGGAGGTCAGGGACATCTGAAAGGTAAGATATTTCGTATCTCACATCTTGGCTATTACGATGAACTCGATATGATGACAATGATGGCTGCGCTCGAACGAACCCTTGTTGAAGTCGGTGCGAAGATACAGGTAGGAAACGGTTTACTTGCTGCACAGGAAGTATTATTAAAATAAAAAGAACAATATAACAGGACATTGTTGTGAATACGACATATAAAATACTTATAGCCGACCCGGTCGATAATGCATGTGTGGAAATACTTGCAAACGAGGGTTTTATTGCAGACAAAAAAACCGGCTTAAAAGAAGAACAGATCGTAGACATTATTGCTGATTACCATGTGCTTATTGTCAGAAGCAGTACACAGGTGACAGATAAAATAATAGAGCATGGTACAAACCTGAAGCTTATCGGGCGGGCGGGGACCGGAGTCGATAACATCGACGTCGAAGCNGCAACCCGCAAGGGTGTTATAGTGATGAATACCCCCGGNGGNAATACCGTATCAACNGCNGANCANGCANTATCGATGTTAATGTCGCTGGCGCGTAATATTCCTCAGGCATGTACATCATTACGTGAGGGGGTATGGGACAGAAAAACGTATCAGGGAGTTGAGCTGTTCGGGAAAACGATAGGAATTATCGGTATCGGGAAAGTCGGGAAGGAAGTCGCGGTACGGTTGCAAAGCTTCGGTATGAATATTCTTGGATACGATCCCCTGGTATCCGATGATGTCATCGGGACGCTGGGCATGGAATCGGTTTCTCTGGATGAACTTTTCCGGCGATCGGATTACATTACCATCCATACCCCCCTGACCGACGATACCCGTGGGTTGCTGAATGCCGAAACGATTAAGAAATGTAAGCGCGGTGTGCGGATCGTGAATTGTGCCCGCGGTGGCATAATTGATGAGCACGCACTACTCCCCGCTCTCAACGAAGGTCATATCGCAGGTGTGGCACTGGATGTGTTTGAACAAGAACCGCCGCCGCCGGATTCCGCGTTGCTGAAACATCCGAAAGTGGTGGTAACTCCTCATCTCGGTGCCTCAACCGTCGAAGCACAGCAAAAGGTAGCAGTGCAGATCGCACATCAGATTGCCGATGCGTTGAAAGAACGATCGCTTGTAGGCGCGGTGAACATAAGTGCGGCACAGTTCTCCGTCAGAGATGACCATAAACCGTATCTCACACTCTCTGAACGTCTCGGGAGTATTGCCGGCCAGATCATGGAGGGTAAACTGAAATCTGTAACGTTTGCCGTAGACGGAGAGGGCCTTCACGCTTCTTTTGAGGTCCTGAAATCGGCGGTCCTTCGGGGGGTGTTATCGCCTCATCTGGATCAGCCGGTAAACGAGGTAAATGCTCCCTATTATGCACGTGCAATGGGTATCGGCATGATTGAACGAAAAGGTACTTCGACCGGCAACTATGCTCAACGCATCACGGTTGAATATCAAACAGATAAGGAGAAACGGAAGCTCTCGGGAACGGTTTTCGGGGTTAACGCCATACGTCTTGTCCAGATAGATGAGTATCGTGTTGAGATCGAACCAACGGGTTTTATGTTGTTTTATTGGAATATAGACCGGCCCGGTATGCTTGCAGCCGTAGGTACTATCCTGGCGAAATCAAATATTAACATTGCGACGTTAAGTCTAGGCAGAAAAGCTGCCGGGGAAGAGGCGCTTACCATAATCGGTCTCGATAACGATCTTCGCGTAGAAACGCTTGAAGAGATAGCAAAAATCGACGGCGTCATACATCCAAAGCTCGTGAAAGTTTGAAAACAATGATTCGATAATTGATTGAGAAGGGAGAGGCCGGGTATGGATAAGCATAACAAGATAAGAGCAGTCCTTATATTGCTGGGGATCCTGTTTTCTCAGAATATATCTGCACAGATTTTCGATCTCCCTACCCAGGAGACATGGCGCCTGACATTAATCGGACAGACCGGCGGTTTCCGCGAAATCGCGGCAGCGAGTATCGATCCGTCCGGTAATGTATACGTAGTGGACCGCGGTGCGAATATGGTACATAAACTTAACCGGAACGCATTTATCGAAACATCAATAGGCGGGTATGGTTGGGGTAACCATGAATTCGACCGGCCTTCGGATGTATGGGCTGAAAACGGTATCGACGTCTTCGTCGCCGATTACGGAAATCACCGTGTTCAACGTTTTGACCGGCGACTGACATACGTCGGCACGCTTGAGACCAGGAACATCGGATTCGAGATAGAACAATTCGGTTATCCTGTCGGGATTACGATGAACCGCCAGGGTGATCTGTTCGTGGTCGATGAGGAGAATTTGCGCATTGTTTCGTTCGGCGGTATTGACCGTCATCGAAGAACATTCGGCGGTATGGAGGCAGGCAGATTCAGGATCAGCTCTCCCAGAAAGATCGAGCTCTACGGCGATGATTTAATTGCGGTCCGGGACGGGAACCGACTCCTGTTTTATGATCAGTTCGGCAGCCCCTACCGGGAATTCACAACGCGTACGCTCCCCCGCTATAAAGATTTTACTACATTGGGAGATTATATACTGTTACTTCGTGATGAGACCATCGATATTTATCGCGGTGTCCTTCGTCACCCGATCGAACGAATAAGCCTTTTACAATATATGTCCGATCCCCAAAAAATCCAGCGTATAGCCGTAAGTAACAATCGTCTTGTTTTGATGAGCGACAGTAACGTCTGGGTGTTTTTATTATTACAATAATAGTATCATAAATCAAAAGGGATAACTATCATGGGAACAAATAATTTGTTCTATCTTCACATAATCATACTGCTACTTTTTTCGTCTCTTGTTGCGTGCGAATCGACTCCCCGACGTGCAGAGAATGTTCCTCCACCGGTTGCCGGGAAACACCCCGAAGAGTTAACCATCCATGGCCATACAAGGATCGATAATTATTATTGGTTGAATGATCGTGATAATCCCGAGGTTGTTGGATATATTGAAGCGGAAAATGAATTTCTTATTGATATGATGGCTCATACGGAGCGATTGCAGGAACGTCTTTATAACGAGATGCGG
>SL_3KL_010_SEDDRAFT_10001824_pt1 | contig 19464 bp, 23 predicted proteins | sample SodLakKL_010_SED_2_FD_10381 | JGI IMG/M metagenome (IMG submission 10381) | reverse complement strand
TTTTTTTATCGGAGTGAATAATGGTTTGATTTTAGGTTGTTTATAGAATTGTAAACCGGCAAATTTAGCAAATTAACCGCTCACAAAAAAAAATAAAGCGGTTTTCGGTGCCTTGTATGCTTGGGCAAATATACTTTTCTTTCAAAAGACCTTATATTTGCAAACATAAAACTTATTTTTTATGCAGGATTTATTGTATTCTTTAAGGTATGTATTGCCTTCGGTAGTGGTGTTTTTAACGGCTTATTACCTGCTAAGGGAGTTTTTTCAGAACCAAAGCCGGCAGCGCAAATTTGACCTGATGGGCGAAAAGATCCGTATTTCGCTTCCATTGCGGTTGCAGGCTTATGAACGGATTATTTTATTACTTGAACGTATTTCTCCTAATAGCCTGGTGATGAGGGTATATCAACCTGGACTGTCGGTCAAGGAATTTCACCAACTGTTAATAAAAAGCATCAGGGACGAATTTTCCCACAATCTTTCCCAGCAACTTTATGTTTCTATCCAGGCGTGGGAAATGGTAAAAAATGCCAAAGAGGAAATGATACGCCAGATCAACACCTCTGCTGCCAGGCTGGATGAGAAGGCAACGGCAACAGATTTAAGCAATAAATTGCTGGAAATGAGTGTTGAAAAACTGGCCACCAGGCGTGCCCTGGATTTTTTGAAGGAAGAAGCCAGGAAAAATTTCTGAGAAAACTATAATGTATATATGTTTTAACCTGAGAAGGGTGAACAGATTTCGGAAATTTAAAAAATTACCTCCTGAATATGAAGATTACATTGAATAACCGCCCGGAAGAGATTCCCGGGAAGACCCAAATGACAGTAAGGGAATTGCTGGACTACAAAAATTTTACCTTTAAATTCCTCGCTGTACGGATTAATGGTGTTCCGGTTAAACCCAACGAATTTGAAAAGGCGGTGTTTAAAGACGGAGACATTGTTTTTGTGCTCCATCTTATTAGTGGGGGGTAAAACCTTTTGAGACCTGAGTCTTTAAGCTTGTAATTATCTTGGTAAAGAGGAATTAAGGTGTTTTATGCCAATCAGGCGGTCGTGCAATGCGCCCGGCTGGCGATGGTAAATAAAAACAGTGTAGTCATTTTCCGTTTCGGAATGACTCCCCTCAATAAAATCAAGGCTGGCCTCGCTTTCACTGTCTTCCTTAAATGCATAAAGATAATTATAGTATCCTTGTTTTAACAGCAGTTCTATTTCATATTCTTTTTCGTTGTAGTTATAAGTCATTTGATTCCTTTCCGAAAACTGCCAATCGGTGAGTTCGCCCATGATATAAATTCCTCCGGAGGCCAAAGGAGTTTCCATGGGGAGTCGGAAATGCACATGGGCATAGTCTCCCTCAAGCATATCATCAGCCGCATCATAATTTTTTATCTGAAATTTTCCATTGATATCCTCCCGGGATGTATACCTGCGGTATTTTCTCCTTTGATCGGGAAGCAAAAACACATCATTATGGCGGGAAGAAGTGCTGATATCTGCCACCCGGGCCGATAAATGCCTGAGACTCCGGATATCGAAATCCCGGAACTCGTTCCCCGCTTCAAACAAGGTTTCTACATCATAATCATAAATCAGCTGGTTGCCCCTGACCGATCGCGGGGACAGGTCTTTGATGGCATTGTCCCAGCGGCCGTTTTGCGTGATCACTATCCTGATATCCTGGAATGGGTTATCAATGCGGTAATTTGGCGAATTAATGGAAAAGGTTACCTGGTGTTTGGTGTCTCTGTAGCGCACAAGGTCTGCCTGCCTGGCCTGCCCTTCAACCTGAAGCTGCTGTTCGAAAATCATAAAGCGCCGGGTAAAGGCAATATTTTCCCGATCTCCATCAAGGAAAACTTTCAGTATATAATTTCCGGATTTGGTAGGGCGGAGATCATGGTTCGGAAACTCCAGGTAATAATGGGTATATGGCACACGGGTATTAATGGAGCGTGAATAATCGCGGATCTGGTCCTCATAAAATCCTTCAATATATTCATATTGCTGCAGGGGGGAAGGTTGCCAATGGGCATCACAATGAATAATGGTATAGTAATAGTTTTTATAATCTGCGTCGAGGTCATCAAAACGCAACACCAGCTTTTCGTTAGTGCCCATGCGAATCAATGGTGGGGCCATTTCAAAGCCCTTTTTATTAAACAAAACCGTTTGGATGTTGTTTTTATGGATGAAATCGCCAAAAAGAAAAAAATCTTTAATAACTTTAGTTTCCTTTTCAGGCGATCGTTTTGATTCAATGGCCTCAGTGCCTGAAAGATTTTTTTCTGGAGAAAATGATCTGGATTCCGCACTGGTTCCAATCACCAATAAGGTTAAAACAAACAATGGAAGGGAGGCCTCCAAACGAGCGTTTAACCTATAAAATGCGGGCTTTAAGGGAAATAAGTAGCTGAACATGGAGCTTTTTAAAAAATATACTGAAACTGGTAATCCGTTCGTTTAAACAAATCTAATTAAAAACGAAATTCTGGCAAAAACATTTTAAGTATTTAAAAATATGAATAATTTTGCCTCTCATATTTGTATTAAAAACAACGTCCAAAGATGTCACAAGTGATCAAGATCAAAAAAGGGTTGGATATTCGTTTACAGGGCGAAGCGGAAAAAATCTTGGAAACAGCTCCGCGCTCTGAGGTTTATGCCCTTAAGCCCCCTGATTTCCATGGTCTTTTCCCTAAAATGATGGTAAAAGAAGGGGAGAAAGTGAAAGCCGGTACACCCTTGTTTTTTGATAAATACAACGAAAAAGTTTTATTTACGGCACCGGTAAGCGGTATATACAAAGAACTGGTAAGGGGGGCAAAGCGCCGTATTCTGGAAGTAAATATCACGCCCGATGCAGAAACGGATCATTTAGACTTTAAAATTGGTTCCCTTGGGGATATGGACCGACAGGAAATTGTTGACAAGATGTTGCAAAGCGGATTATGGCCCATGGTTCACCAAAGGCCTTATTCGGTCATTGCCAATCCTGAAGATAAACCCAAAGCTATATTTGTTTCCGGATTTAACACTGCCCCCCTGGCTCCCGACTTTGATTTTATTATAAAGGGTCAGGAAGACCATTTTCAGAAAGGGTTGGATGCATTAGCCAGATTGACGGATGGCGATGTACACCTCAGCATTGATGCGGAAAATACCCGGTCCAATGCACTCCAAAATGCCAAAGGTGTTAAAGTTCATCAGTTTTCCGGACCCCATCCCGCAGGAAATGTCGGAATTCAGATTCATCATATCGACCCTGTTGATAAAGGAGATATTGTGTGGTATGTCGACTTTCAGGATGTGATCATTATCGGTCGTTTTTTCGAAAAAGGAATTTATGACCCTTCGAAAATAATTGCCCTTACCGGGTCTGAAGTGCTTAACCCAAGATATTACCGGGTGATCACCGGGGCAAAAATTTCCGACATTACCAGGGATAATATCCGTCAGGAAAAAGAGGTGAACAAAAGATTTATTAGTGGGGATGTTTTAACAGGTGATAAAGTTGATCCCAATGGATTCCTCGGTTTTTACGATAACCAGGTAACGGTAATTCCTGAAGGTGATAAACCCGAATTTATGGGTTGGCTTATTCCTTCACCCGAAAAATTCAGTGTTTCCAGGACTTTCTTTTCTTTTTTGATGCCATGGAAAAAATACCGGATCAACACCAATATCCGCAGTGGCGAAAGGCCTTTTGTCATTACCGGGATTTACGAAAAAGTACTGCCCATGGAAATTATGCCCATGCAGTTGATTAAATCCATTATGATCAATGACATTGACATGATGGAAAAGCTTGGCATTTACGAAGTGGCCCCTGAAGATTTTGCCTTGTGTGAGTTTGTTTGTCCTTCAAAGATTGAAATGCAAACCATTATCCGCGAAGGCCTTGATACTATGCAGCGTGAGTTTTCCTGATTCAAACGGATTGTGATTTGTTTTAGAAATAAAAAAGTACAGAACATTGAAACCATTACAAAATTTAGTTGAGAAGGTTAAGCCCCATTTTGAAAAGGGAGGGAGGTTTGAAAAGTTTTATCGGTCTTTTGAAGCTTTTGAAACTTTTCTGCTTGTGCCGGGCAATGTTACCACAAGGGGTAGTCACATTCGCGATGCCATGGACATGAAGCGTACCATGGTGCATGTGATCATTGCCTTGGTACCCGTCCTGTTATTTGGCATGTGGAATGTTGGTTATCAACATTTCAAAGCCATTGGGGTTGAAGCCGAATTTATTGACCAGTTTGTTTATGGTCTGATAAAGGTGTTGCCCATTGTGATAGTCAGCTATGCAGCGGGCCTTGCCATTGAGTTCATTTTTGCAAGCATTCGTGATCATGAAGTCAATGAGGGATTCCTGGTTTCCGGTATGTTGATTCCTCTGATAATACCTGCTTCTACTCCTTTATGGATGGTAGCTGTTGCAACCATTTTTGCTGTGATCATCGGCAAGGAGGTTTTCGGGGGCACGGGTATGAACATCCTGAACCCTGCCTTGCTGGCCAGGGCATTTCTGTTTTTCGCTTACCCCTCTTACCTTTCAGGGGAGGTGTGGATAGCCGGCACTGCGGAGCAACTCGACGGGGTTTCCGGGGCTACACCCCTGGCCGTTCTGGCCATTGGCGAAGGAGATATGCCCTCTGCCATGGAAATGTTTTTAGGAACCATTCCCGGGTCCATTGGTGAAACCTCAACAGTGGCCATCCTTTTGGGAGCCATTGTGCTGGTGGTAACTGGTGTTGGCAGCCTGCGCATTATGCTTTCTGTTGTGGCAGGAGGGCTCCTGATGGGGGGGATTCTCAACCTGGTCGCGGTCAATGAATTTATGGAAATCCCGCCTTACTATCATCTGATTATGGGAGGCTTTGCCTTTGGTACCGTTTATATGGCGACAGATCCGGTGTCGGCTTCACAGACCGGAGTCGGAAAGTATATCTACGGCTTACTGATTGGGGTACTTACGGTACTTATCAGGGTGGTAAACCCTGCCTATCCCGAAGGAATGATGCTGGCCATTCTGTTTATGAATGTATTTGCACCACTGATTGACCATTATGTGGTTCAGTCTCACATTAAAAAACGAATGCAACGCATGGAAAAAATCCCTGCAAAAGCTTAACTTTAAACAGGAAAACCAATAAAACATGAGTAACCGGTATATATTTTTATACGCATCTGCAATGGTAATCATTGTAGCCCTTGTGCTTTCGGGTGCCGCCACCTTGCTGAGGCCCTTACAGGAAAGAAACATGCGCATTGAAAAAATGCAGAATATCCTGTCTACCATCAATATTCCTGCACCCAGGGGTGAAGCTGAGGAACTTTTTGATCGCTATATCATAGAAACCAAAATTGTCAATTACCAAGGAGAAGAAGTGGAAGGCGATGCTTTTGAGGTGGATCTTCAGGACGAAAACCGCAAGGATCCTTCAGAACGTGATCTTCCGGTTTTTATCGCCGAAGTGGATGGCGAAAATTACTACATCATGCCTGTAAGGGGCGGAGGGCTATGGGGACCCATATGGGGCTATATCAGCCTGGAATCGGATTTGGCCACTATTTATGGAGCCAATTTCGATCATGCAAGCGAAACCCCGGGCCTTGGAGCCGAAATTGCCGATAGGGAGTTTGAAGAGCAGTTCAGAGGCAAACGGATTTTTGACGAAGACTCAAACTTTCGTTCGGTGCGCGTGGTTAAGGGCCGCGCCCCCGAAGATGATCCCCATGCTGTTGACGGTATCAGCGGAGGAACCATTACTTCAAACGGGGTTCAACGAATGTTGAGAGACGGGCTCGGAATTTATGAACCGTATTTTAAAAAAATCAGAACATCATGAGCGAAAATAATAGCATGCCAAAAGAAAGTTTGTTGTCTCCCCGCAATAAAAAACTGCTGACAGATCCGCTCGGGAAAGACAACCCCATCAATGTACAGGTATTGGGGATCTGTTCTGTGTTGGCCATTACCGTTCAGCTCAGGACCTCCCTGGTAATGGCCATATCGGTGGTGGCTGTGATGGGTTTTGCGAATGTGATTATTTCCCTGCTTCGCAGTACCATTCCCCCAAGGATCCGGATCATTGTTCAGCTTACGGTGATTGCATCCCTTGTTATTTTGGTAGACCAAATACTTAAAGCTTTTGTTTACGATATCAGCAGGCAGCTTTCTGTATTTGTGGGGCTAATCATTACCAACTGTATCATTATGGGGCGCCTGGAAGCTTTTGCCCTGAACAATAAACCCTGGCCTTCATTTCTGGATGGAATTGGAAATGCCGCCGGTTACGGATGGGTATTGCTTGCCGTGGGGTTTTTCCGGGAGGTGTTTGGTTCAGGCACCCTGATGGGTTATGCAGTAATTCCGCAATTTTTATACGACATCGGCTATGAGGATAACGGCCTGATGATCCTGCCGCCCATGGCGCTGATCACTGTGGGTATTATCATATGGGTGCAACGGTATAAAGACCGCAGGTTGATCGATATCAGCTAAAACCCTTTTTGCTAATCAAAAAATGGTCAAAAAATGGAAGAGTTATTAAACATATTTGTCAAGTCGATATTTATCGACAACATGATATTTGCTTATTTCCTTGGAATGTGTTCTTACCTTGCGGTATCCAGAACGGTAAACACCAGTGTGGGCCTGGGCTTTGCAGTGATCTTTGTACTTGGCTTCACCGTACCCATTAATTTTCTTCTGGAAAATTACATATTGGGAAGGGGCGCCCTTTCCTGGCTGGGGCCGCAGTTTGCGGCTGTTGACCTGAGTTTTCTCACCTTTATTATGTTTATTGCCATTATTGCCGCCATGGTGCAGCTTGTGGAAATGATCATTGAAAAACTCAGCCCCACGCTTTACAGCTCCCTGGGTATTTTTCTTCCACTGATTGCGGTTAACTGTGCCATTCTTGGAGGATCCCTGTTTATGCAGGAGCGCAACTATGCCAATATCTCTGAAGCCATCTCTTTTGGCCTGGGAAGCGGGGTAGGTTGGTTCCTGGCCATTGTGGGCATTGCAGCCATCCGGGAAAAAATCAGGTATTCCAATGTGCCTGCACCCTTGCGTGGCCTGGGAATTACCTTCATTATTACCGGTTTGATGGGTATTGCTTTTATGAGCTTTATGGGTATTGAATTATAATAATCAGAAATTTTGAAAACACCTATTATCATGATATTGTTAGATGTCGGTAATCTCTGGGTCATTACCCTCAGCGTGGTTATGTTTCTTGCGGTGATGCTGATACTGGTGGGCGTTTTATTGTATGCCCGGTCAAAACTGGTGCCGAGTGGACCGGTAAAGATCACTATTAATGAAGAAAAAGAACTGGAGGTAAATGCCGGGAGCACCCTGCTTTCTACCCTTTCCGAAGAGGGGATATACCTGCCCAGTGCATGCGGTGGGGGGGGTACCTGTGCCATGTGTAAATGCCAGATTTTTGACGGCGCAGGAGATATCCTTCCTACAGAGGTGGGTTATTTTACCCGCAAAGAGATCCAGGAAAACTGGCGCCTGAGTTGCCAGGTTAAGGTAAAACAGGATCTTGATATCGGCGTTCCCAAAGAAGTATTTGGTATTAAAAAGTGGGAGTGCGAAGTGGTTTCCAACAAAAACGTGGCTACATTTATCAAGGAGTTCGTGGTTAAACTGCCCGAAGGAGAAAAACTGGACTTTCAATCCGGCGGGTATATACAGGTTGATGTGCCCCCTTGTGAAGTAAACTTTAAAGATATTGAGGTTGAGAAAGAATTTCGCCAGGATTGGGATAAACTGAAAATATGGGATCTGAAAATGGTGAATCCCGAACCCATTTTCCGTGCATACTCTATGGCCAATCATCCTGCCGAAGGAAACATCATTAAGCTGAATGTGCGTATTGCCACGCCCCCATGGGATAGCAAGAAAAATCAATTCATGAACGTGAATCCCGGAATTTGTTCATCTTATATCTTCGCCAGGAAGCCCGGAGATAAGGTGACCATTTCCGGGCCTTATGGAGACTTTTTCATTAAAGAAACCGAACGGGAAATGGTTTATATTGGCGGTGGTGCCGGAATGGCCCCGTTGCGATCGCATATCTTTCACATGTTCCATACCCTGAAAACCGGACGCAAAGTTTCTTACTGGTACGGGGCAAGGTCTAAGCGGGAAATTTTTTACGAGGAGGATTTCCGTGAAATCGAAAAGAAGTTTCCCAATTTTTCCTTCCATATTGCTTTATCTGAACCTCTTCCTGAAGATAACTGGGACGGGCATACAGGATTTATCCACCAGGTTGTGCTGGATAATTATCTTGAAAAACATCCTGAACCTGAAGAAGTGGAATATTATCTTTGTGGGCCCCCAATAATGAATGAATCCGTGCTGACCATGCTCGATAATCTTGGAGTTCCTGAAGAAAATATTGACCTTGACGATTTTGGCGGTTAACTTTGTAGCCCCGTTTTTCGGGGCTTTTTTTATGCTTTTTCATGGCAAAACCCAAAAATAATCGTCATCATCAGGCCAGCTATGCCACTTGGATTGGCTTTTTTGCCAATGTGTTGCTTACCCTGTTTAAGCTTTTGGCAGGATTGCTTGGGCGTAGCTCTGCAATGATTGCTGACGCTGTGCACTCCATCAGTGACTTTGTCACCGACCTGGTAATTGTTGGAAGCCTGAAAGTAGCCTCCAAACCCAGGGATACCAACCATAAATACGGGCACGGAAAGGTGGAAACCCTTGCCGCGGCTTTTGTTGGCGGGGTATTGCTGGCGGTGGGATTTGGCATTTTCTATTCCGGTCTTACCAAAATAGTCGGGCATTACCGGGAAACTCCTTTGCAAAGCCCTGGTATGATCGCTTTTTATGCGGCTTTGATCTCCGTTATCATCAAAGAGGTTTTATACCGGTATACCCTGGTAATTGGCAAGCGAATTGACAGCATGGTGTTGGTGGCCAATGCCTGGCACCATCGCAGCGATGTTTATTCTTCTTTTGGAACATTGATCGGAATTGGGGGTGCCATTTACCTTGGAGAAAACTGGGTGATCCTCGACCCCCTTGCGGCCATGCTGGTTAGCGGGTTTATCTTAAAGGTGGGTTTTGTAATTATCAGGGAATCCCTGCTGGAACTGATTGAAACTTCACTTCCAAAAAAGAAAGAAAAAGAAATCCTGGATATCGCTTCCAAAATAGATGGGGTTTACAATCCCCATGATCTGAAAACCAGGAAAATCGGGAGCAACATTGCCATTGACCTGCATATTGAAGTGAAAAAAAATCTGAATATTGTGCAGGCCCATGAAATAACCATCAACCTGGAAAAACGCCTGCGCGAAAACTTTGGAGAAGAAACATATATTTCCATTCATACCGAACCGTTAAAATGAATCTCACTAAATTTAAACCCGCCATGAAACCTGCCGGTAAATTATTTTTGGCTGCTCTCTTATTTATGATGGCTTGCAGCCCTGCCGAACGAACCCCTCAATTGATCAATATCCGGGGGTTGGTTTTCGGAACTTATTACTCTATTACCTATTTTTCCGAAGATGATGAAGTTTATCAGGAATCCATTGACAGCCTTTTCAAGGCTTTCAATAATTCCCTCTCGTATTATGAGAAAAATTCACTGATCTCACGTATTAACCGAAATGAAACCACCGAAGTGGATGAATGGTTTATAACCGTTTTTAATCGTTCGCAGGAAATTGCAGAAGAAACCCAGGGTGCTTTTGATGCAACGGTTTCTCCTTTGGTCAATGCCTGGGGTTTTGGTTTTTCCGACAGATCAGAGGTGCCATCGCAACAAGTGGATAGCATTTTGCAATTTGTGGGGTATGAAAAGATCAGGCTTGAGAATAATCGTATTGTCAAAGAGGACCCAAGGGTGCAACTTGATTTTAATGCCATTGCCAAAGGTTATGCAGCAGATGTTGTGGGGGAGTTTCTCCGTTCTGAGGGAGTAGAGATATATCTTGTTGATATTGGTGGTGACATGGTGGCGCATGGCCTGAAACCCGATGGCAGCCAATGGCGCATTGGCCTGGAAAAACCCAGCGGCAGATTTGATGACCCCCAGGAGGTGGGATTTCTGGTGGAGGTAAAGGATATCGGTCTGGCAACCTCAGGAACTTACCGCCAATACTTTGAAGAAGATGGACAGCGCTACTCCCATACCATCGATCCTTCCACCGGTTTTCCCGTTGAGCATAACCTGTTGAGCGTTTCGGTTTTTGCAGAAGATGGCATGTCTGCTGATGCCTATGCCACGGCTTTTATGGTGATGGGCCTGGAAAAAGCCAGGCAATTTGTAAAGAAAAGGGATGAGCTGGAAGCTTTTTTTATTTTCTCCGAAGCTGAACGAGAAGAGTTTGGCACCTACACAAGTGCGGGCCTGGATATTTTATTGATGGAGGATATTTAAACTTTAGAAAGTCCCTTCCTGAAATAAAAAAAACCGAATGCATTGGCTGTGACCAAATGGGAGGTCCTTTTATGCTTCAGGGGTTTCCCGGTTAATTTTGATCTCGCTCATGGGGATCTTGTTGCTTTCACAATCTTCAGGAGAATCGGAACTGCATGAACAGGGCATAGGTTCCCCTGTTTCCGGATGAAAATTGCTTCCGCAGGTTTTGGTAAAAGTGCCACCGGGCTTTAAAAACATCTTTACCGCAAACCCTGCAATGGCTATCCCTATAAGTAATATGGCGAGAAGGATGACTTGCATTGTTTTATTTTTTATAAAATTCTCAAATAACTACCATAAAAACAAACAATTGGTTTGAATGTTCAGGTTTTCCTGAACCATGCCATTAAAATTCCGGCGGCCACTGAGGCATTCAGCGAATCAACCTTATTGGCCCTGTTTGGCCGCTCAAATCCCGGTATGGTTATTTCTTCGGTAACCATCGACTTTACTTCTTCGGAAATACCATGGGATTCGCTCCCGATGATCAATATTCCGGGCAATTCTGGCTGGTGCTCAAAAAGACTCCTGCCTTCAAGGGTGGTACCGTAAACCGGCAGCTTGTTTTTCAAACTTTTCAGCAAAGGCCATAACTCAGTATAATGAACCTTTACCCTTAGCAATGAACCCATGGTTGCCTGTACCACTTTTGGATTATAAACATCTGCAGTGGCTGGAGAACAAATAATATGCTCTATGCCAAACCAGTCGGCCGTTCGAATAATGGTGCCAAGGTTGCCCGGGTCCTGTAGGTTATCCAAAACCAAGGTAAGGTCATTTTCCAACTCTGAGTCTTGAACGGTATATTCCGGAATATCCACCACAGCAAGCACCTGATTGGGGGTCTTCAGGGCGCTGATGCGGTCAAGTTCTTTTACGGAAATTTCCACACAGGAAATATTATGCGGGAGAATGCTTTGGTTTTTTTCAACCCAGGCAGGCAAAGCGCAGATCATCCGGATACTGAAAGACGTTGCCAGCAACTCCGATACGATCTTTTCCCCTTCTGCAATAAACGACTGGTGCTGAATGCGATATTTTTTTTGGTGAAGGGAACGGATAAATTTTATTTGTGCATTACTCAGCATATCATGCAAGGTTTTATTCCCGGCTGCCTAAAAAGAAGCCTGCCCCTGTCAGCAGGAACAGGCTTCATTTTGCTGCTCATGGGTCGGAGAAATTACTCTCCTACCACTTCAAATTTCAAATCCACGCGAACATCCTTATGAAGGTTGATCTTGGCGGTATAGGTGCCCAGTTCCTTGATGGCATCTCCGTCCACCATGATTTTCTTGCGGTCAATATCAATATCGTATTGGTTTTTGATGGCTTCTGCAATTTGCAGGGCATTAACCGAACCGAATATTTTTCCGGAGGTGCCGGTTTTGGCGCCAATTTTTACTTCGATATCCTGAAGCTTTTCTGCCACCTTTTCTGCTTCCTTCTTTACCTTCTCCTCTTTAAAAGCCCTTTGTTTCATGGTTTCGGCAAGCTTTTTCTTCTCCGAATCCAGTGCCATCATGGCAAGGCCTTTGGGGATAAGGTAGTTGGTTGCGTACCCGTCTTTTACTGTAACCAGGTCGTCTTTAAATCCCAGGTTGGGAACGTCTTGTTTTAAAATAATTTCCATTTTTACCTCCCTATTTTAAAAGATCCGCTACATATGGCATTAAAGAAAGATGCCTTGCCCTTTTTATGGCCTTGGCCACTTTACGCTGGTATTTTAAGGATGTACCAGTGATCCTTCTTGGAAGGATTTTCCCCTGTTCATTTACAAACTTTAACAGGAAATTCGGGTCTTTGTAATCGATATATTTAATGCCTGCTTTTTTAAAGCGGCAGTATTTTTTCTTTTTGACATCTACCGCGATGGGCGCAAGATATCTTATTTCAGAATTTTGCTGGTTTGCCATGTTTCAATTTCTTTTTGGGTTACTACCTGTTTTTTTAGCTTTCCTGCTGTTCTTTTTCTTTAGCAGCCTCTTTTTCCTTTCTCTTTTTCTCGTTGTAGGCCAGGGCGTATTTGTCCAGGCTCACGGTGAGAAAACGAATCACCCGCTCATCCCTTTTGAGCTCAAGCTCAAATTCCTTTAACAGCTGGGTGTCGGCCTTAAACTCAACGAGGTGAAAAAAACCGGTTGATTTTTTTTGGATTGGATAGGCCAGTTTACGCAAGCCCCAATGGTCCTCGTAAACAATCTCTGCCCCCTTTTTCTTCAGGTAGTCCTGAAACTTACTTACCGCTTCCTTCATCTGTTCATCAGACAAAACGGGAGTCATAATGAAAACGGTTTCGTACTGTTTTACCATTACTTTGATTTTTAAAGGTTTGAAAAATTATTGGCTCGTTTTGGAAAACGAAGTGCAAAATTAATAAAAATTTCCAAATTAATTCATCCCATGAGATTTAATTAAAAAAGGATTTCATAGCCCTGTAAGCTATTTTTTGCCTTTTAGAAAATTTGTAGAAAAGCCCGCGGCATTTTTCTTTTTTGGTAGTTTATAAAGAAATTAAAGACCCATTATTTTGTAAATAAGATTTATTTATCTAAATTACAATATATAGTTAAATCAAAATATCAAAAGGATGAAAAAAAATAATTTACAGCCCCGGGACTTCATCACCACACCGCAGATGCAATTGCTTATTGAAGAAGCAGAAAGCCTGAAATCCAATCCCGGATTTAAGGTTTCCGATGTAATTGACCATAAGGGGCACCAATACGTTGATCTTGTGCAGGAAGGAGGAGGTGTACTAGGCATTGCCCTGCTGGGCTATACATTTATTATGGAAAAAGCCGGGCTGCGATTTTTCAATCTGGGCGGAACTTCTGCAGGAGCTATCAACACTATGTTACTGGCAGGATGTGGAAAGGTGGAGGAAGAGAAGTCAACCCGCATCCTGGAAGAATTATGCAACAAGAACCTTTTCGATTTTGTGGATGGTGATGGCCGGATCGGAGCTCTGATAAAGGCGGTGGTTAATAAAGAGGGAAATTTGCTATGGAGAGTGATCAGGATCATCAGAACGATCTGGAGAACCTTGCGTGATAAGCTTGGACTGAACCCGGGCGATGCTTTTACAGTATGGCTTTCAGAAATTCTTGGCAAATATGACATTCGTCAATTGTCTCATTTGGAAGAAAGGTTGTCGGATATCCCCGATCTGAACATTCGGGGCAAAGGGAAAGCAACATATAAAAAGGCCCTGTTTACCATTATTGCCGCTGATGTGACCACCAAAACAAAAGTGAACTTTCCCCTGATGGCTCCTTTATATTGGAAAGAACCCTTACAAACAAACCCTTCTGTTTTTGTGAGGGCCTCCATGTCCATCCCTTTCTTTTTTGAGCCTTTGCTGGTGAAAAATATCCCGGAGGCTGGAAAAGAAAACTCCGGCTTATGGTGGCAAAAAGCCAGGTATTCAGGCATGGTGCCCTCCGAAGTAAGTTTTGTCGATGGTGGGATGTTGTCCAATTTTCCGATCAATGTTTTTCATTCGCAGGACCAGGTTCCCCAAAAGCCCACCTTTGGCGCAAGGTTGAGCTCCTACCGGGAGGCCCCTTCAGATACTGCCTCCCTTTTAGGATATATGGGGGCAATGATCAGTACCATGCGGCAGGTTTATGACCTTGATTTCCTGCTTAGGAATGCCGATTACAAAAAACTCATCTGTCGTATCGATGCCGATGAAAAATTTAACTGGCTGGATTTTGACATGAAAGATGAAGAAAAAATAGAATTGTTTTATCTGGGGGCTAAAAAAGGCCTTGGGTTTTTGAAGACTTTCGATTGGGAAGCTTACAAGCAATTGCGAAGAGATATGTTGGATAAACCCGGGGCGTCAAGGCGAAGGTCTGCCGCACGCTAGTTTTCTTTATGCCCTGCCGGGTTTTTTATGGGTGATTGGTGATTTGTATTTATCTTTGCCGCCTTTGGCAGGAAAAATGACCCAGGAAAACAAACCCGTTTTGATTGATTGGCTTGCGCTGGTTTTGCTGATGCTGGTGTGGGGCAGCTCCTTTATTCTGATTAAAAGAGGACTTGTTTCCTTCAGCAGCTTTGAGGTGGGTGCTTTAAGGGTAGCAATCTCATTTATGGTGCTTTTCCCTTTTGTTTTCAGGCGCTTAAAACGGGTTCCCAAAGGAAAGCTTATTTATTTTTTTCTTGCCGGTTTCATCGGCAATGGCTTGCCACCTTTTCTCTTTGCCCAGGCACAAACCGTTATTGACAGCTACATGGCAGGAGTATTGAATTCTCTCACGCCATTATTTACCCTTTTGGTAGGCATCGCTTTTTTTGGCAGGAAAACCCGCTGGATCAACGTTACCGGGGTGATAATCGGCCTGGTTGGAGCCGTAGGGTTGCTTTCTGCTGCCAGTGATCCCGCCATCAGCAAAAGTATTGCTTACGGACTTTTTGCCGTGGGCGGAGCTGTTTGTTATGCCTTCAACATGAACATCATCAAAACCTATTTATCCGAATTTGATGCTCTTACCATTACTTCCGTAGCGTTTCTTTTTATTGGGATTCCCTCCCTGGTTTATTTAATGGGTTGGTCTGATTTTATGGCGACCATGGCAAACCATCCCGAAAGCTGGAAAAGCCTTGGGTATATTGCTATCCTGGCCATTGTTGGCACGTCTCTGGCCATGATCATTCACAACTGGCTGATAAAAAGAACCTCTCCTTTGTTTACGGCCACTGTAACCTATATGATGCCCATTGTTTCCATTTTCTGGGGGGTGGCCGACGGAGAGCGTTTTGTGCTGTTTTTCCTGCTCTGGATCGCTTTGATACTGGTTGGGGTTTACCTGGCAAACCGACCCCGCCCGGGAATGAAAAAACCACCGGCTGCACTGGATCAGGCAGGAAAATCCCTGTATTAAAAAATTATTTACAAATGGAATAGGAAACCTTGAAAAAATTTCTTTATCTTTGCACCCCAATATTCGAGTAAACCATTTAATCAGAATAGAAAATGTACGCAATTGTTGAAATAGGCGGCCAGCAATTTAAAATCGAAAAGGATCAGAAGATTTTCGTAAACCGGCTCATGAACGAAGAAGGAAGTGAACTGGAGTTTGAAAATGTATTGCTGTTTGCCGATGGGAAAAAAATCCAGGTTGGTACCCCGCTGGTAGAAGGAGCTAAAATTAAAGCCAAAGTTCTTGGCCACGTTAAGTCCGATAAAATTTTGGTCTTTAAGAAGAAAAGAAGAAAAGGCTACCAGAAACTTAACGGACACAGGCAACCTTTAACCCAGATCCAGATTGAAGAACTGGTTGCATAACTTTTTCTGCAAACAAAAAAACTGAAATATTATGGCACACAAAAAAGGAGTTGGTAGCTCACGTAACGGGCGCGAATCGCATAGCAAACGCCTTGGTATAAAATTATTTGGTGGCCAGCAGGCCGTTGCAGGCAATATTATTGTCAGGCAAAGAGGTACACAGCACAATCCCGGCCTCAATGTGGGCATGGGAAAAGACCATACCCTTTACGCCTTGACTGACGGGAAGGTGGTTTTTAAGAAAAAAACCGATAATAAATCCTACGTTTACATTGAGCCCATTGCTGAAAAATAGCTCCCGGAAAAAAAGATTTAAAAATCCTGCTGCGGCAGGATTTTTTTTTGCCATGCGCGTAGTTTTTCTGCTCAGAGCAACAAATTTGCGGGCACGGGTTTTCTTAGCCGGATTTCTTTTTAAATTTGAAACTTTGTTCTGAGAAATTTTTTTAACCATGATAGAGATTGCAGTAATTCGGAATAATGGCCCGGAAGTGTTGGAAAGGCTGAAAATTAAAAATTTTGATGCCACAGGAATTATGGAAAGGCTTCAGCAGGTTGATGCAGAAAGAAGGCAAACCCAGAAGCATCTGGATGATATGCTGGCTGAAAGTAAATCCCTGGCCAAAGATATCGGCCGGCTTTTTAAAGAGGGAAAAGCAGACGAGGCGTCTGCCCTTAAAGAGCGCACTTCTGCCATTAAAAAAGAGTCAAAAATTTTGCAGGAGCAGCTCAATAACCTTAGCCGGGAGCAAAATGAACTGATGGTTCAGTTGCCCAATCTCCCGCATGAGTCTGTTCCCCCGGGAAGAACAGCCGAAGACAATGTTATTGTTTCCAGCGAAGGTTCTTTACCGGAGTTGGGCGACAACGCAATGCCCCATTGGGAGCTTGCACAAAAATACCAACTGATAGATTTTGAGTGGGGAACCAAGATTACCGGCGCCGGATTCCCGGTTTATAAAGGTCTTGGCGCCAGGTTGCAACGGGCCCTGATCGCCTTTTTCCTGGATGAGGCCATTGATGCCGGGTATACTGAATACCAGCCCCCGCTGCTGGTAAATGAAGATTCTGCCTTTGCTACCGGGCAGCTTCCGGATAAAGACGGCCAAATGTATCACATCCCACTTGATAATCTTTACCTTATCCCCACGGCCGAAGTACCGGTGACCAATTTCTACAGGGATACCATTTTACAAGCAGAGGATCTGCCTGTAAAAAGTACGGCCTATTCTTTATGCTTCAGAAGGGAAGCCGGATCGTATGGAAAAGAGGTGAGGGGCCTCAACCGCCTGCATCAGTTTGATAAAGTGGAGATTGTGCAGGTAACCCACCCGGATAAAAGTTACCAGGCACTTAAAGAAATGGTGGAACATGTTTCCATGCTTTTAAGGAAGCTGAAACTCCCTTACCGTGTTGCCCGCCTTTGTGGGGGAGACATGAGTTTTGCCGCCGCTCTTACCTACGATATGGAGGTTTTTTCTGCTGCCCAGAAACGGTGGCTGGAAGTAAGCTCTGTATCCAATTTTGAAACCTTTCAGTCCAACCGTATGAAATTGCGGTTTCGCACCGGCGAAGGGAAGAACGAAATGGCCCATACCCTCAATGGCAGCGCTTTGGCATTGCCACGCATTATGGCTGCGTTGCTGGAAAACAATCAATCCGAAAAGGGAATCAATATTCCCGAAGTGCTGCAACCCTATTTAAGAACGGACATGATTCGGTAGACCATTTCAGTTTACGGGAAAATGGCACTGCAAAACAATTAACCTGAGCCGGCGTTTTTATTATAAACCTTTGGGCCGGTTTTTGCATTATGGTCAGCGGAAGACAGGTAAACTCCATACGTATATGTTTATTAAATCAAAATTTTTTCTCCTTCAATGCCTTGCCCTGACAAGCGTTTTGCTGTTGCCTTTTTCCCTGTTGGGACAGGACCATACAGACGAGCAGCTGGCAGCCCAGTATTTCAGGGAAGGCCGGTTTGAAAGGGCTGCTGCCTTGTATGAAGAGTTATTTGAAAAGAATCCCACCCGGCTGGTGTATAACAATTATCTGGAATCACTTTTTGCTATTGAAGAGTTTCGGAAGGCGGAACGGGTGGTACGTTCATTAATCCGGGAAAACCCCGGAGAAATTCGTTACCAGGTTGATCTTGGATGGGTACACCATGAGGCCGGAAATGAGCGCCAGGCCCGCCGGCAGCTGGATGGCCTGATCAGCGATATGCAGGCCAACCCCGATGCGGTAAATGCTCTGGCAGGAGCTTTTGAAAGCAGGGGCTTTTTTGAACGTGCCCTGGAAACCTACAAACGAGGGCGCAGATTGCTTGGCCAGCGCCATCCTTTCCATATCCAGATTGCCCGTCTTTATGAAAGAAAAGAGGATTATGTTGCCATGATGAATGAGTACATAGACTACCTGGTTGAAAATATTTCCGAAATGGAGCGGGTAAGGGGTCTTCTCCAGGATGCCATTACCAATGATCCGGATTTTTCCCGTAATGAAGCATTGAGGGAGGTGCTGATGCGCCGGACTCAGCGAAATCCTGACAATACCCTTTATTCGGAAATGCTGCTGTGGCTCTCCCTGCAGCAAAAAGACTTTAATATGGCTTTTATGCAGGCAAGGGCACTTGACCGCCGCCTGCGCAAAGACGGAGAAATGGTGCTGGAAGTTGCCACCCTAAGCACCAATAACGAAAATTATAATGTGGCCGCAAAAGCTTTTCAGTTTGTCCTGGACAAGGGGGAAGCTAACCCATTCTATATTGAAGCCCTGGTGGGTTACCTGGATGTGAAGTTTTTGGATGTTACATCATCCTATACTTACGAAAGGGAAGATCTTTTGAGAATTGAAAAGGAATATCAGGAAGCCATTGAAAAATTAGGCGTGCACCGGAATACGGTACGCCTTATTCGCAACCTGGCCAACCTTCAGGCCTTTTACCTGGGGAAAACAGGTACGGCCATTGAACTGCTCCATTCCATTTTGGATATACCCAATGTTTCTAACCGCGTAAAAGCAGAATGCCGCATAGAACTGGCAGACATTCTTGTACTTATCGGGGATGTTTGGGATGCCAAACTGCTTTACGCACAGGTGGATCGGATGTTTCGTGATGACCCCCTGGCCCATGAAGCCAAATTTAAAAATGCAAGGCTTTCTTTTTATATCGGTGAGTTTGACTGGGCCAAAGCCCAGCTGGATATCCTGAAAGCCGGCACCTCCCGCCTGATTGCAAATGATGCCATGAAGCTTTCCCTGCGCATCCAGGATAATATCGGGTTTGACGAAAATACCGAACCACTTGAAATGTATGCCCGGGCAGAAAAGCTTATTTTTATGAATCGCCTTGATGAGGCCATTGCAGTTCTTGATTCTGTCAACAAGCTTTTTCCCGGGCATCAGATCAATGATGACGTGATCTATGCCAGGGTTGAAATAATGATGCAGAAAGGCGATTACCAGCAGGCAGACAGCTTGCTTGCAAAAATTGTTGAGCAATACCCTTCGGGTTTGCTGGCAGATGATGCCCTTTTTAAGAGAGCCGAACTTTATGAAAATATTTTTGAGGACCGTGAAAAGGCCATGAACCTTTACCAGGAACTGATGGTTGGTTTTCCCGGCAGCCTCCATACCGTCACAGCCCGCAATCGTTTCAGAACCCTCAGGGGAGATCTGGTAAACTAAAAAAAA
>SL_3KL_010_SEDDRAFT_10001823_pt1 | contig 19466 bp, 30 predicted proteins | sample SodLakKL_010_SED_2_FD_10381 | JGI IMG/M metagenome (IMG submission 10381) | reverse complement strand
AAAACTCTTGCATATTTGGGATAAGACCAAATACTCCTATAGAACCTGTAATGGTATTTGGATTAGCAATAATGTAATCTGCACCACAAGCTATGTAATAACCTCCCGAAGCTGCTATATCTCCAAAAGAAGCAACTACAGGTTTTTCCTTGGAAGCAAGCATAACCTCCCTTAAAATAACATCTGATGCTAAAGCACTACCTCCTCCTGAATTAATTCTGAATACTATAGCTTTAATAGACTCATCAAGCCTGGCTTTGCGTATTTCTGACGCAATTCTGTCTGAAGCAATATTCCTTTCACCACCATCTCCGGATATTATCGTTCCCATACCATAAACAACGGCAATTTTATTTCTCGTCGATCTAGTCTTTAATATATCAGATGTTGGAGCATTTTTATATCTCGAATATGATATAAAATTTATTTTTTTGTCTTCGTTTTCAAAACCCAATAGTGAGTTAATTTCTTTCTCAATCTCATCATAGTATTTTATACCATCTATCATTTTATTTTCTAAAGCTTTTTCTGCATTTCTCGTTAGTAAATTATCTGCTACATTATTTAGATGATTTATTGAAAGATTCCTTGAATCTCCGATATCTTTAAGGACATTGTTCCATATTGAATTTACATAGTGGAGAATCTGCTCACGATTCTCTTCACTCATCTTTTCAAGAAAGAAAGGCTCTCCGGCGCTCTTGTATTCACCATATCTGATTATTTGAGGCTCAATACCCAGTTTGTCTAACATGTTTTTAAAAAACATAATTTCAGCATTAATACCTGAAAAAGCAATAGCTCCTTTAGGATTAAGATAGACTTTATCAGCCACTGAAGCTAAATAATAAGCATTCTGCATATATGCTTCGCTATATGCTATAATAAATTTCCCGGATTCTTGAAAGTCTTTTAAAGCTCTTCTTATATCTTCAATAGTAGAATAGCCGGCTTGTAAATGAGTTACATTTAGAAAAATTCCAGAGATGTTTTTGTCTTCTTTTGCGTTTTCTATTGTTTTCAAAAGCGTATTTAAACCTATTGCAGAAGAGGGTCTCCCTGTACTAAAATCAATGCTTTCAAAAGGGTTGCGGCCTTCGCGTTCAACTATTTCGCTTGTAAGCTCTAAACGTAAAACACTGTTTTTATCAACACTTACCTTTTCGCTAGTGCTAAATGTAGCCAATGAAACAATGAAGCCAATAAAAATAAAGAAGATAACTACTGATGTTAGAAAAAATCCTAACATCGAAGCAAACATAAATTTAAAAAATTCTTTCATCACAATAAATTTTAGTTAATAATTTGTTTTATAATAATATATTACAATTTCTCGATTGGTTTTTTACTTAATGCAAAAATAAACCTAAAATTTAAAATGTTCTTAAAATAAATAAAAAAGATTGTTTAAATATATAAAAATACCTCTTTCCGTACTAAAAATACGAAAAAAGGTATTAAAATAATTTTTTTCAGCAAGTTTAACTTACTGCAATAAAAAAACTAACTTTTTACAATTCTAACTCCGAAAATCCCAAAAAAACATCCCACATATCTTTTAAATGCGGTGGAATATTATTATGGTCTAATGGATTTTTTTTAGTGTTGTTGCTTTTTCTTGCCATCTTGCTTTCAGCTAAAGCTCTTGCAAAATTAGCCCTATAGCAACTTACCTCAGGTTTTAGTGTTTCCATAAGCCAAGTTTTAAGCATTAAAATATTACCAAATTTCCTCACTACAAATGTAAAAAAATATTTTTAAAAAATGCAACAAAAATTTGTTAAAATTTTGTTATAAAATGAACTTTTAATTATTGAGCAGTGATTTTTAGTTTATATTTGTTGTAATGAAAATATATAGTTTAGTAATAATTTTAAAAATTTAATTTTAAAATGAATGATTTTTCCGAGTTAGTTAATTTAAGAGAAAGTGTTAGACGTTATAAGAATACTCCGGTTGAAAAAGAAAAAATTTTAAAGATTATTGAATCGTGCCGCCTTGCCCCATCAGCTTGTAATTCTCAACCGTGGAAATTTATTATAGTTGACAATCCTGATTTAAAAGAAAAAATTGCAAAAACATCATACGGACCGCTTTTAAGATTTAATAAATTTGCTTCACAAGCCCCTGTTATTGCCGTATTGGTTATCGAAAAACCTACATGGCTCGCTAAAATCGGCGGAGGAGTTAAAAATAAGGATTTTCCGGTTATGGATAATGGAATTATTTCTTCATATTTTTGCTTGCAAGCTGCCGAATTAGGTCTTGGAACTTGCATGATAGGATGGTTTGATGAAGATAAGGTGAGAAGTTTGCTTGATATCCCAAAGAATAAAAGAATATCTTTGCTTATAACTTTAGGTTATCCCGCAAAAGACAGAAGGAAAAAAATAAGAAAAAATATAAAAGAAATATGTGCTTTTAATAATTATAATTCATGATGAATGGTTGCAATTATTACACCATTTAGCTGATTCTGCCTTCTGTGCAGGAGATTGGGTTTTGTTATAGTAAAAAGGACATATCATACAGGGATTATGATTTTCCTGATTCCAATTTTCGAAATTTTTCAAAATGTTTTTATATGACGAAATAATTGCTGCAGGCGAACTACTGCCTAATCTGAAATAATCCGGAGATAGAAGTTCTTTTTTATTAGCTCCCGCATAAATAAGTTTTATAGCTTTAATTGCATCAGATATGCCTCCTGCAGCTTTTACACCTCTGTTATCACCAACAACCTCTCTCATAATTCGTATATGTTCGGGTAAAGCACCATAAGAATCCTTACCCGTCGAACTTTTTATAAAATGTGCTTTAGATCGAGTGAAAATTTCACTAACTCTATATAATTCTTTAACTGTTAGCTCTGAAGTTCTAATTATCACCTTAACCTGTTCGCCCTCTGATGCTTCACAAACAGCATCAATCTCTTCAAGAGTATATAAAGGGTCTTTTCTAAATTTATTAACGTCTATAACCATATCTAACTCAATTTTTCCCTTCCCTTCATTTCTTATATCTCTGCTTTTTTTAATTATTTGGGATGCTTGAGAAACTTTAGTTTCTATACTGGAGTTTCCATATGGAAAATCAATAACATAGCACTCTTTAATTGTGCTGTTTTTTAAAGATTTTGCAAGTATGTCAAGGCCTGTCTCCGCGTGTATGCAAACAGCAGCAGCATTAAGAAGTTTTGCTTGTTCTGCAATATTAACGATATCAGAAGATTTTGCGTCTTTTTTTAAGTTTGTATAATCAATTAAAGAAGTTAACTTTCTAACAGTTAAAGATTTAATTAAAGTATTAATGTCTTTTTTGGGGAAAATAACTAAAGGTAAATCCATTTTCAGCTTTTAATATATATTATTAAATTAATGTTTAGAGTCATTAAAGATTAATTTTTTTCAAAAATAATAAAATGTTCTTTAGCAAATGAAAAAGTTTATTAAATTTGCAAGTTCGTTTTTATTGATATATAATTGGATTGTTGAGTGTTATTTATAATTGATTTAGATATTCATTCACTTGCAATTGCATTTTTTTAAAAAACTTTATTGATTTTAAAAAATATATTTGTACCTTTGCACTTCCAAAAAAATAGGTTCGATTGCATAAGAACCTTATAAATAAATAAAAAATAACAAACCTTAAAAAGTAATGTTTTGATTATCAGGGGTTTGTTTGCTTTGTAAAATAAGTTGCTAACATGCAATTTTTTAAAGATAATTAAATAAATAAAGAAAAATATATAATAAATTTTTACAAAATTAGTATGCCAACAATACAACAATTGATAAGAAAGGGTCGTAAAAAAGTTACAGGCAAGAGTAAATCTCCTGCATTAGACTCGTGCCCACAGCGTCGTGGTGTTTGTGTTCGTGTTTATACAACAACTCCAAAAAAACCTAACTCTGCAATGCGTAAAGTTGCAAGAGTTAGATTGACAAATGGTAAAGAAGTTAATGCATATATACCTGGAGAAGGTCACAACCTTCAGGAACACTCTATTGTACTTATGAGAGGTGGTAGAGTTAAAGACCTCCCCGGCGTGAGATATCATATCGTTAGAGGAGCACTTGATACAAGTGGGGTGGAAGGTCGTACACAAAGAAGATCAAAGTATGGAACTAAAAGACCTAAAAAATAATATTTCTTAATAAACATAGTATTTTTTGCAGAAAAAACAATAGAAATTAATAAAAATGAGAAAAGCAAAACCAAAAAAAAGAATTATACTACCCGATCCAAAGTATAATGATGTAATGGTAACTAGGTTTGTTAATAACCTTATGTTAAAAGGTAAAAAAAATCTGTCGTTTAAAATTTTTTATGAAGCATTAGAAATTGTTTCTGAAAAAACTAAAGAAGATGGACTTGAAATATGGAAAAAAAGCTTAGCTAATGTAACACCTTCCGTTGAAGTTAGAAGTAGAAGAATTGGTGGAGCAACGTTCCAAATTCCATCTGAAATAAGACCGGAAAGAAAAGCCTCAATTGGAATTAAAAATATGATCTCTTTTGCAAGAAAAAGAAATGAAAAAACAATGGCTCAAAGGCTTGCAGGTGAAATTATTTCGGCAAATAAAGAAGAAGGCGCAGCTTTTAAAAGAAAAGAAGATATGCATAAAATGGCAGAAGCTAATAAGGCTTTTTCTCATTTTAGATTTTAATATAATATCCAAAAAATAAATATATAGTTTTTAAAAAAAATTGTCTTATAAATGTTCATGGTTAGAAAATTAAATTATACGCGTAATATTGGCATAATGGCTCATATTGATGCTGGTAAAACTACCACTACTGAGCGCATTTTGTACTATACCGGCGTGAACTACCGAATGGGAGAAGTTCATGACGGCGCGGCTACCATGGACTGGATGAAACAAGAGCAAGAAAGAGGAATAACTATTACCTCAGCAGCTACAACTACAAAATGGAATTATAAAAACGAATCATATAAAATTAATATAATAGACACCCCGGGACATGTCGACTTTACAGTCGAAGTAGAAAGGTCTTTGAGAGTTCTTGATGGTGCTATAGCATTGTTCTGTGCAGTAGGAGGGGTTGAACCGCAATCTGAAACCGTTTGGAGGCAAGCCGATAATTATAAAGTCCCTAGAATAAGTTTTGTTAATAAAATGGATAGAGTGGGAGCTGATTTTTTTAGAGTTGTCTCACAAATTAAAGAGCAACTTGGAATGAATGCGGTTCCTTTACAACTTCCAATTGGTGAAGAAGAAAAATTTGTTGGAGTTATCGATTTAATAGAAGAGAAAGCTTATAAATGGGATGAGGAATCCAGTGGAATGAAATATGAAGAAATTCCTATTCCTAATGAAATGCTTCCGCAAGTTTCTAAATATAGAATGGAACTTATTGAAGGTTGTGCTGAAGAAAGTGATGAGTTGCTCGAAAAATTTATGACAGATTCGGATTCTATATCTAAAGATGAAATGATTGAAATAATTCGTCAAGCAACTCTTAATAAAAGAATTACTCCCGTCCTATGCGGATCTGCATTTAAAAATAAAGGTGTTCAGTTATTATTAGATGCTGTAGTTAAATTTTTACCTTCACCGGTCGAAGTTGATTCTATTAAAGGTATTGATCCTAAAACAGAAAAACAAGAAACAAGAGAAGCAGATGTTAATGGTCCATTCGCTGCCCTCGCATTTAAAATAGCAACAGACCCTTACGTAGGGAAATTAGCATTTTTTAGAGTTTATTCAGGTCAACTTAAAGCAGGCTCTTATGTTTATAATGTGTCTTCAGGAAAAAAAGAACGCATCTCAAGAATATTACAAATGCATGCAAATAAACAAAATGCTTTAGATTGTATTTATGCAGGAGATATTGGCGCAGCAGTTGGATTTAAAAATATTAATACAGGGGATACATTAACCGACGAAAAACACCCTGTTTTGCTTGAGTCAATAGATTTTCCCGAACCGGTTATTAGCATAGCTGTTGAACCTAAAACGCAAGCCGATATTGACCAACTGTCAATGGCATTAAATAAATTAGCTGAAGAAGACCCGACTTTTAAAGTTAAAATTGATAAAGATTCAGGGCAAACAATACTAAGCGGTATGGGTGAATTACACCTCGAAATTTTGCTTGATAGAATTAAAAGAGAATTTAAAGTAGAATGTAACCAAGGTGAACCACAGGTAGCTTATAAAGAAGCAATAGTAGAATCGGCTGAACATAGAGAAATTTATAAAAAACAAACAGGAGGAAAAGGAAAGTTCGCAGATATTGTTTTTCAAATTGAACCTTCAGATGAAGATATCCTAGGATTACAGTTTTTTAATAAAGTCAAAGGAGGAAATATCCCAACAGAATTTATATCATCTGTTGAAAAAGGTTTTAAAAAAGCAATGGCTAATGGACCTTTAGCAGGATTCCCTGTAAATAGCCTCAAAATAACTCTTTTAGATGGATCTTATCATAGTGTTGATTCAGATGCTTTTGCCTTTGAATTAGCAGCACAAATAGGTTTTAAAAATGCATGTAAAAAAGCAAAATCAGTCTTATTAGAACCTGTTATGAAATTGGAGGTAGTAACTCCTGAGGCATATCTTGGTGATGTTACCGGTGATTTGAACAGAAGAAGAGGGCAACTTGAAGGTATTGGAACAAGAGCAAATATGCAAATTGTTAAAGCAAAAGTCCCAATGGCTGAAATGTTCGGGTATGTTACGCATTTAAGAACATTATCATCTGGAAGGGCATCATCTTCTTTAGAGTTTTCTCACTATGAGGAAGTCCCTAAAGGAAAAGTTGATGATGTACTTTATAAAGTATATGGAATTAAATTACAATAATTTGAAAGATAATTTTTAAACGTATAAAAAAGTGAGCCAAAGAATTAGAATTAAACTAAAATCGTATGATTACAATTTGGTTGATAAATCAGCCGAAAAAATTGTAAAGACAGTAAAACCAACAGGAGCTGTGGTAAATGGACCAATTCCTTTGCCGACCAATAAAAAAATATTTACAGTTCTTAGGTCAACGTTTGTAAATAAAAAATCTAGAGAGCAATTTCAACTATCTTCTTATAAAAGATTGTTGGATATTTATTCGTCATCATCCAAAACAGTCGATGCTCTTATGAAACTTGAATTGCCAAGTGGAGTAGAAGTTGAAATTAAAGTGTAAAAAATTAACTATGCGTTCTGCATAATAAAATTTAAAAAAATGTCCGGATTAATTGGAAAAAAAGTAGGAATGACAAGTATCTTTGATGACGATGGTAATAATATACCATGTACAGTCATTGAAGCTGGACCTTGTGTGGTTACTCAAATAAAAACGGAAGAAAAAGATGGCTATGAAGCATTGCAGCTAGCTTTTGATGAAAAAAGAGAGGATAAAACAAAAAAACCACTGAAAGGTCATTTTGCTAAAGCTAAAACTTCACCTAAAAAGATACTCGCTGAGTTTACTCGTTTTGAAAAGGGAAGTAGGAAAGGTTTTGGTGACACTCTTAAAGCTGATATATTTATTGAAGGTGAATATATCGATGTAGTTGGAGTTTCTAAAGGGAAAGGATTTCAAGGTGTAGTCAAAAGACATGGCTTTAGCGGTGTTGGTGATAAAACACATGGTCAAAAAGATCGTGAAAGAGCTCCAGGTTCTATAGGAGCATCATCATATCCATCCAGAGTTTTTAAAGGTATGAGAATGGCTGGAAGAACCGGCGGTGAAAGAGTCAAAATGATTAACTTGAAGATAATGAAACTTATACCTGAAAAAAATCTGGTAATTGTTAAAGGATCAGTCCCTGGTCCAAATGGTTCATATTTAATACTTGAAAGATGGAGTTAACAGTTTATAATATCGATGGTAAAAAAACCGAAAAAAAGGTTAAATTAAATGATGAGGTTTTTGGTATAAAGCCAAATGAGCATGCTGTATACCTTGATGTAAAACATTACCTTGCAAATAAAAGACAAGGAACTCATAAAGCTAAAAACAGAAGTGAGGTAAAAGGTAGTACCAGAAAATTGAGAAGACAAAAAGGAACAGGTGCCGCGAGAGTAGGGGATATAAAATCTCCTATATTCAGAGGTGGAGGTGTAGTATTCCCTCCTAAACCTAAAAGTTATAGCTTTAAACTTAACAAAAAAGTTAAAAGACTAGCTAGAAAATCTGCTCTGTCTCAAAAAACTAAAGAAAATAACATGATGGTTGTTGAAGACTTCTCTTTGAATGAACCGAAAACCAAAATGTTTAATGAGATATTAAAAAAATTGAAAGTTGACGATAAAAAATCTATGATAGTATTAGCACAAGGAGATAGAAATATTTATTTATCAGCTCGTAACTTGCCAAAATCAAAAGTTTGTTTGGCTTCGCAGTTGAATACTTATGAAATATTAAATTCTCAACATTTGGTTTTATCCGAAAGTGCTATACAGGAAATTGAAAATATTTTATTGTAATTAATTTATTGAAAATAGTTTAAATTATTCTAAATAATGGACATATTAATAAAGCCTTTAATAACTGAAAAAATGACGGCAATAACTGAAAAGTTTCCAAACAGATATTGCTTTGTTGTTGATAAAAATGCTAAAAAAGCTGAAATAAAAAAAGTGATTGAAGAAATGTATGATGTTAACGTTGAATCTGTTAATACAATGAACTATCTCGGAAAAAGAAAAGTACGTTATACTAAGACAGGATTTAGAGAAGGAAGAACTAGTAGATTTAAAAAAGCAATTGTTACTGTCTCAGAAGGTGAAGTAATTGACTTTTATAGTAATATTTGATGAATAATTAACAACTATTTCTTTTAAAACAATATTGTAAAAATAAATTGAAAAATATTTTAAAATGGGTTTAAGAAAATTCAAACCAACAACACCGGGTCAAAGATTTAAACTAATAAGTAATTTTGAAGAAATTACGACTGATAAACCGGAAAAAAGTCTACTTGCTAGTAAAAAGCGTACAGGAGGAAGAAACAGCTCCGGCAAAATGACTATGAGATATATTGGGGGAGGTCATAAAAAGAAATATAGACTGATAGATTTTAAAAGAAATAAGGATAATATTCCTGCAAAAGTTAAAACTATCGAATATGACCCGAATCGCACAGCAAGAATAGCTTTATTGTTTTATGTTGATGGCGAAAAGAGATATATAATTGCACCTAATGGCTTAAATGTTGGCGATACAATTATTTCTGGTGATAAAGTTGCCCCGGAGATAGGGAATGCTTTACCTTTAAAGAATATCCCTTTGGGAAGTATCGTCCATAACATTGAATTAAACCCGGGACAGGGTGCAAAATTAGCACGTGGTGCAGGTTCTTATGCTCAGCTTACTTCTAGAGAAGGAAAGTATGCTGTTTTAAAGCTACCTTCCGGAGAAATTAGAATGGTGTTGATTACTTGCAAAGCAACTATTGGAAGTGTTTCAAATCCTGATAATATGCACGTTGTCTCAGGAAAAGCAGGACGAAATAGATGGCTTGGTAGAAGACCAAGAACAAGAGGTACTGTTATGAATCCTGCAGATCATCCAATGGGTGGTGGGGAAGGTCGTAATAGTGGAGGATTGCCTCGTAGTAGAAATGGAATCCCTGCTAAAGGATATAAAACTAGAAATAAAAAGAAGTTATCTAGTAAATTAATTCTTGAAAGAAAAAAGAAAAAATAAATCAAATTAATTAAATTGTAGTTTTAAGTTAAATTACTTTAAAAAATATGAGCAGATCGCTAAAAAAAGGACCATACATTGATTATAAACTTGAAAGAAAAGTTTTGAAAATGACGGAAAGTAAGAAAAAAACCGTAATTAAAACTTGGTCAAGAGCTTCAATGATATCGCCTGATTTTGTCGGGCAAACTATAGCTGTGCATAATGGCAATAAGTTTATACCTGTATATATAACTGAAAATATGGTTGGCCATAAACTCGGAGAATTCGCTCCAACTAGATTATTTAGAGGTCATGCAGGTAAAAAAGATAAAGCAAACAAATAATTCAAAAAGAGTTATCAATAATGGGTGTAAGAAAACATTTAAGAGCAGAAAAACTTAAAGAAGAACGTAAAACTAAATATTTTGCAAAATTGCGCAATTGTCCTACGTCTCCTCGTAAAATGAGATTAGTCGCTGACTTAATTAGAGGAAGAAACGTAGATGAGGCATTAGGAATTCTTAAGTTTACTAAAAAAGAAGCTGCAGGAAGATTAGAAAAACTTTTGCTATCAGCAATTGCTAATTGGCAAAATAAAAATGAAGGCGTTAGACTTGAAGAAAGTAATCTTTTTATTAAAGAAATTTTTGTTGATAGCGCAAGAATGTTAAAAAGAATTAGGCCTGCTCCGCAAGGAAGAGCTCATAGAATAAGAAAAAGATCAAATCACGTTACTTTAGTCCTGGATAGCAGAAAGCAAGCCACAGTTAGTAATGAAGATTTAGTGGAAAAGGTCGAAACCCCTAAGGAAGAAAAAGTTGAAGCAACTAAAGAAAATACTAAATAAAAAATATAACAAATAATATATATTTAAAAATATGGGTCAAAAAACAAATCCTATAGGTCTTAGATTGGGCGTTATTAGAGGTTGGGACTCCAACTGGTACGGAGGTAAAAAGTATGAATCAAAACTTATTGAAGATGATAAAATACGAAAATACCTTAATGCTCGTCTTTCTAAAGCAGGAATTTCTAAAATCGTTATTGAAAGAACGCTTAAACTTATTACTGTTACTATTAATACCGCCAGACCTGGAATTATTATTGGGAAAGGTGGGCAGGAAGTAGATAAACTAAAAGAAGAGCTTAAAAAAATAACAAATAAAGATGTTCAGATTAATATTTCTGAAATTAAAAGACCTGAAATGGATGCTGTGCTCGTTGCTAATAATGTAGCGCGTCAAATTGAAGGACGTATATCTTTTAGAAGAGCCGTTAAAACTTCTATAGCCTCAACAATGAGATTAGGAGCTGAAGGTATTAAAATAACAGTGTCAGGTAGGTTGGGAGGAGCTGAAATGGCAAGAAATGAAACATATAAAGAAGGAAGAATCCCTCTTCATACTCTTAGAGCTGATATTGATTATGCTATGACTGAAGCTCATACTACATACGGTCGAATAGGTGTTAAAGTATGGATTTGTAAAGGTGAAGTATTTGGGAAAAAAGAGTTAACACCTTTTGTCGAAGAATCAACTAAAGGAAAAGGTGGAAAAGGAAGTGCCAGACCTAAAGGTAGAAGAAAAAAATAATATAAAAATGTTGTTAAATAATTTAATGTAATAATATAATGTTACAACCAAAGAAAACTAAATATAGGCGACATCAAAAAGGTAAAATGAAGGGAAACACCAAAAGAGGAGCAGAATTAGCATTTGGTTCTTTTGGAATAAAATCACTTCAAGAATGCTGGATTACAGGAAGACAATTGGAAGCAGCAAGACAGTCTATCACAAGAGAAATGAAACGTGAAGGGCAACTTTGGATTAGAGTTTTTCCTGATAAACCGGTTACAAAAAAACCTGCTGAAGTTAGAATGGGTAAAGGTAAAGGTACTCCGGAATATTTCGTAGCTAGAGTATCTCCGGGACGAATAATCTTTGAGGCCGAGGGAATTAATATTGAAACCGCAAGAGAAGCACTTAGACTTGGCTCTCAAAAATTACCTGTGAAAACAAAATTTATTGTTAGAAGAGATTATGTGGAAGAATAATTTTTTGTTAACAAAAAATTATGTAACTTTGCATCCTTTTTGAGAAAAGGAGCAGACTAGATGTAAAAGGATTAAAAACTATAAAGTTGTTAAAAATAAAATAAAAAGATTAATTTATTATATTAAAACTTAATTTCTTAAGACATTTTAACAAATTATATAAGATACTTAATATTTCAATACGAAAAAAAACACAGATTAATAAATATACTTTAAACAAATGAAGCCGAGTGTAATAAGAGAAATGTCAACAAGTGAACTTAATGAGCGTCTAGAAGAAGACCAAAAACATTTAGTTCGACTAAAATTAAATCATGCTGTTTCACCACTCGAAAATCCTAATAAAATAGTTGTTTATAGAAAAACTGTTGCTAGGATTAAAACCGAGCTTAAGAAAAGGCAAATAGAGGAAAGTAATAAAGAAATAAATAACTAAAATGGAAATAACCAGAGCAAGAAGAAAAGAACGAACGGGTGTTGTTAAAAGTAACAAAATGAATAAATCAATAATTGTTACTGTTACAAGAACAGTTAAGCACCCTAAGTATGGAAAGTACATTAAAAAACAATCATCATTTATGGCACATGATGAGAAGAATGAGTGTAACCCCGGCGATAAGGTTAGAATAATGGAAACCAGGCCACTTAGCAAAAATAAATGCTGGAGATTAGTTGAAATTATTGAAAAGACAAAATAAATTATGATACAACAGGAATCGAGATTAGCAGTAGCTGATAATAGTGGTGCAAAAGAAGTCTTATGCATCAGAGTATTGGGTGGTACTAAAAACAGGTATGCCAATATAGGTGATAAAGTAGTAGTAACAGTTAAAAATGCACTTCCGACAGGAAATATTAAAAAAGGTACTGTTACAAAAGCAGTAGTTGTTAGAACAAAAAAATCTGTCAGAAGATCCGATGGTTCATATATTAGATTTGATGATAACGCTGTTGTTTTATTAACGGAAACTGAAGAATTAAGAGGAACAAGAATATTTGGACCTGTAGCTAGAGAATTAAGAGAAAAACAATTTATGAAAATCGTGTCTTTAGCACCTGAAGTTCTTTAATTAAAAAAAATACTATTAAAATGCAAAGAAAAACACATATAAAAAAAGGAGATACGGTAAAAGTCCTAACAGGCAATTCCAGAGGACAAGAAGGAAGAGTGCTTACTGTTGACATTAAAAAGCAAAGAGTTGTTGTTGAAGGAATAAATATGATTTCTAAACATACAAAACCTAATGCTGCTAACCCTCAAGGAGGAATTACAAAAAAAGAAGCACCAATTCATATCTCTAATCTTATGCTGGTTGATGCTCAAGGAAATCCAACTAAAGTTGGCAGAAGAATAGATGAAAATAATAATAAACTTACTAGATACTCAAAAAAATCTAATGAGATTATCAAGTAACGTCAAAACAATATTTTAAGTGATAATAATAAAATGATTTAATTTTAAATCGATAGTTTGAAAATTGATTAAGAAATGGCTTATATACCAAGATTAAAAGAAAAATATTCTAAAGAAATTGTTCCAAAATTAATGGAAGAATTTAAATATAGAAACACTATGGAAGTGCCCAGAATTCAAAAAATTTGTTTGAATCAGGGAGTAGGTGATGCTATTACAGATAAAAAAATCATCGAAAATGCTGTTGAGCAAATGACTGAAATATCTGGACAAAGGGCAGTGCAAACCGTTTCTAAAAAAGATATATCTAATTTTAAACTTAGACGCGGAATGCCTATTGGTTGCAGAGTTACACTTAGACGAATAAAGATGTATGAGTTTTTAGATAGACTTATTTCTGTATCAATTCCTCGAATAAGAGATTTTAGAGGTATTAATGAAAAAGGATTTGACGGTAGAGGAAACTTTGCCATGGGTGTAGCTGAACAAATAATTTTTCCTGAAATTAATGTAGATAAGATTGATAAGATAATGGGAATGGACATTATTATTGTTACAACTGCTAAAACAGACAAGGAAGCCTATGCTCTCCTTAGAGAATTTGGCTTTCCTTTTAAAAATATTAAAAATTAAAAATATATAATATTATATGGCAAAAGAATCAATGAAAGCAAGGGAGAAAAAAAGAGAACGCCTTGTTGCTAAGTATGCTAAAAAAAGAGAAGAGTTGAAAGCTGCAGGAGATTATGAAGGGTTACAAAAATTACCTAAAAATGCATCTCCGGTCAGACTTCATAATAGATGTAAAATAACCGGACGCCCGAAAGGATATATGAGACAATTTGGTGTATCTCGTATAAATTTTAGAGAAATGGTTCATAAAGGCTTGATTCCCGGTGTTAAAAAAGCAAGTTGGTAAATCATTAATATACATAAAATAAAATGAATACAGATACAGTAGCAGATTACTTGACTAGAATTAGAAATGCTAATAAATGCAGACAAAAAATTGTCGAAATTCCTGCATCTAATCTAAAAAAAGGAATTACTAAAATCCTTTATGATAAAGGTTATATTCTTAATTATAAGTTTGTAGATGATAACAAACAAGGGATTATTAAAATTGCATTAAAATATCATCCCGTTACAAAAATGCCTGCTATTAATAAACTTGAAAGAGTCAGTAAACCCAGTATAAGAAGATATTGCGGAAAAGATGACTTGCCAAGAGTGTTAAATGGACTAGGAGTAGCTGTTTTATCAACTCCTAAAGGGTTAATGACGGATAAAGAGGCAAGAAAAAATAAAATTGGCGGAGAAGTTATTTGTTATATTAGTTAAATTATTAAACTGGAAATAATATGTCACGAATTGGAAATTGGCCTATATCTATACCTGATGGTGTAACAGTAAATATTACTGATAATAATATTGTTGAAGTTAAAGGGCCTAAGGGTGAATTAAGACAACCAGTAAACCCTGCAATAGAAGTAAAATCTCAGGATGGTGTTCTAACTTTAGAACGGAAATCTGAACTCAAAAAGTATAAATCTTTGCATGGCCTTTACAGAGCACTTGTAAATAATATGATAATTGGAGTAACTGAAGGGTTTAAAATTACACTGGAATTAGTTGGAGTTGGATTCAAAGCTCAAAATAATGGACAGCTACTTGAACTTGCTCTGGGACATTCTCATGGAATATTTTTTGAAATTCCGAAAGAAATAAAAATTGAAACTGTCACTGAAAGAGGAAAAAATCCAAGGATTATTTTGGAGTCTAATGACAAACAACTTGTTGGGCAAGTGGCAGCTAAAATACGTTCTCTTAGAAAGCCTGAACCTTATAAAGGTAAAGGTGTTAAATATGAAGGCGAAATCCTTCGCAGAAAGGCTGGAAAAGTTGCTTCTGCAGAATAGTAAAATCAGTTATAAGTTACTACTAAATAATAAATTATAAAAATGGGTTCAAGAAAAAAAATAAATAATAGGCTAAAAGTTAAATATAGAGTTAGGAAAAAAATTAAGGGAACTCAAGATAGACCTAGATTATCTGTGTTTAAAAGTAATAAGCAAATATATGCTCAGCTTATTAATGATGATGATGGTAAAACTTTATTAGCAGCTTCTTCCTTGGAAAAGGATTTTAATACTGAAAGTAGTATAACTAAAAAAGAAGCGGCTCAAAAAGTAGGTAAAAATTTAGCTGAAAAAGCTAAAGAAGCCGGAATTAAAAAAGTTATCTTTGACCGTAATGGTTATTTATATCATGGAAGAGTTAAAAAATTGGCTGAAGGAGCCAGAGAAGGAGGTTTAAATTTTTAAGTTATGACAAATGTTAGCGTAAAAAAAATCAAAGCAAGTGAAATTGAATTTAAAGATCGACTTGTAGCAGTTAAAAGAGTTACTAAAGTAACAAAAGGTGGTCGAACTTTCAGTTTTTCAGCAATTGTGGTAGTAGGCAACGAAAAAGGAGTAGTAGGATACGGACTGGGTAAAGCTAGAGAAGTTACCACAGCAATAAGTAAAGGAATAGATGACGCTAAAAAACATCTAATTCATGTTCCAATTTATAAAGGAACTATACCTCACAGCCAAAAAGGAAAATATAGTGGCGCTAGAGTCATTATAAAACCAGCTGCAAATGGTACAGGTGTTATTGCAGGAGGAGCTATGAGAGCTGTCTTAGAAAGTGTCGGTATTACTGATGTGCTTGCAAAATCAATAGGATCAGCAAACCCTCATAATGTTACTAAGGCTACAATTGACGCTCTAAGCAAATTAAGAGACCCCCTTACTATAGCTCAGCAAAGAGGAGTCCCTGTCAATAAAGTTTTTCATGGGTAGAATTATTATATAGATTACTATAACAGTGAATAATTAAAAATGGACAAATGAAAAAGTATAAAATCACTCAAGTAAGAAGCGTTATTGATTGTCCTGAAAGACAAAAAAGAACAGTAAGAGCTTTGGGATTAAAAAAAATAAGACAAGAGGTGATAAAGACCGCTACACCTCAAGTTGAAGGTATGATAAATAAGGTTAAACATCTTGTTACTGTTGAAGAAGTTAAATAATTTGAATAATATATAAAAAATATATAGTGATGGATTTAAGTAGTTTAAAGCCGGCAAAAGGAACAAAAAAGGCACGTAAAAGAATTGGTCGCGGAGAAGGATCCGGAAGAGGGGGCACATCCACCAGAGGACACAAAGGGGCTAAATCACGTTCCGGATATAAAAGAAACTATAGCTATGAGGGCGGACAAATGCCCCTTGTTAGACGTTTGCCCAAGTTTGGGTTTAAAAATCCTAATCGTGTCGAGTATAAAGGTATTAACCTGGATACTATACAAGAATTGATAGATGAAAAAAATATATCAGAAATTACTCCTTTGATATTGCAAGAAAATGGCATGGCTCGTTCTAAAGATAGAATAAAAATTTTAGGAAGAGGCGAACTAAAAACTAAAGTAGATGTTTCTGCTCATGCTTTTTCAAATAATGCAATAAAAGCAATTGAAGCAAATGGTGGTAAAACAAACAAGATATAATAAATAATGAAAAGATTTATTCAGACATTAAAGAATATTTATAAAATTGAAGACCTGAGAATTAGGATAATTAATACTTTAGGGTTTATTCTAATTTATCGCTTAGGTTCTTATGTCGTATTGCCTGGTGTTGACCCCTCTCAATTAAGTCAACTTCAAGCGCAAACACAGGATGGAATACTAGGATTACTAAATATGTTTTCAGGCGGAGCATTTTCAAATGCTTCAATCTTTGCATTAGGAATAATGCCATATATTAGTGCTTCAATTGTTGTGCAACTTTTAGGAGTTGCTGTTCCTTACTTCCAAAAGTTGCAAAAAGAAGGAGAAAGCGGAAGAAAAAAGATAAATCAAATTACTCGTTATTTAACTGTTTTAATTACAGGGGCTCAGGCACCTGCATATATTGCAAATCTTACTACGCAGTTGCCACCTGAAGCAATATCGCCATTTGACCCAATGGCCACATCGCCAACAACCTTTTTTATAATATCTTCGGTTATTATTTTGGTTTCAGGAACAATGTTCGTTATGTGGCTTGGTGAAAGAATAACTGATAAAGGAATAGGTAATGGTATATCACTGTTGATTATGGTTGGAATCATTGCTCAATTGCCTTTTGCTATTTTTGCCGAATTTATTGCACGGATGGAAGAACAAGGAGGAGGCTTGGTTGTGTTCTTGGCCGAATTAGTCATTTTGATGAGTGTTATAGTTTTATGTGTTATGCTTGTGCAGGGAACAAGAAGAATCCCAGTACAGTTTGCCAAAAGAGTAGTTGGCAATAAACAATACGGAGGTGTTAGACAATATATCCCTCTTAAAGTAAACTCGGCAGGAGTAATGCCAATTATATTTGCTCAGGCGATAATGTTTGTTCCAATAACATTGGTTGGATTTGCAGACTCAGATGCCTTAACAGGAGTTGCTGCCGTATTTTCGGATTTTCATGGATTCTGGTACAATGTGGTCTTTGCAACTCTAATTATTTTGTTTACTTATTTTTACACAGCAATAACTGTCAATCCTAATCAGATGGCTGAAGATATGAAGAAGAACGGTGGTTTTATACCGGGTGTTAAACCTGGAAAAAGAACAGCGGAATTTATTGATAATATTATGTCGAGAATTACACTGCCGGGTTCTTTGTTTTTAGCGTTTGTAGCGGTTATGCCCGCTATAGTTAGTCAGTTTGGTGTTACAGGTCAGTTTGCGCAGTTTTTTGGAGGGACATCTCTCTTAATTATGGTTGGAGTTGTGCTTGATACGTTACAGCAAATTGAAAGTCACCTGTTAATGCGTCATTATGATGGTTTGACTAAATCCGGACGTATTAAAGGACGAAGATCAATGGGAATGACAGGGTAAGACAATTTTTTGTAATGAAATGATATACTATAAAACTAAAGAAGAAATAGAGTTAATTCGTGATAGTTCTTTGCTTGTTTCAAAAACCTTGGCTGAAGTTGCAAAATATATTAGACCGGGAATTACAACTATTGAGTTGGATAGAATTGCAGAGCAATTTATTAGAGATCATGGTGCAGCTCCGGGCTTTAAAGGATATCAAGGATTCCCTGCTACACTTTGTACTTCCCCCAATGAAGTAGTAGTACATGGAATACCAAATAATAAAGAATTAAGAGAAGGAGATATTGTCTCTATTGATTGTGGAGTTTTAAAGGAAGGGTTTTATGGTGATTCTGCTTATACTTTTTGTATAGGTGAAGTTGATCAAAAAGTTAAAAAATTATTAAAAACAACATACCGTTCTTTGTTTAAAGGAATAGAGCAAGCTTTTGAGGGAAATAGCATTGGAGATATTTCTTATGCTATACAATCAACAGCTGAAAATGAAGGATATTCTGTAGTAAGAAATCTTGTTGGTCATGGAGTTGGGAAAAAGCTTCATGAACCGCCGGAAGTTCCAAATTTTGGGAAAAAGGGGAAAGGCCTTAAATTAAAGTCCGGCTTAGTAGTAGCCATTGAACCTATGGTTAATTTAGGAAGAAAGAATATCGTTCAGGAAAAGGATAGATGGACAATAAGAACGGTTGATAGAAAATATTCAGCTCATTATGAACACACGATAGCTGTTTGTAACGAAAAAGCAGATGTTCTATCAACATTTGATTTTATAGAAAAATCTTTAAAAGAAAATATAAATAATTTGGTTATTATTAAAAAAGAAGTTTGATTTTTTATGGCAAAACAACCATCTATAGAACAAGACGGAGTAGTTGTAGAATCTTTAGGTAATGCAATGTTTAGAGTTGAGTTGGAAAACGGGCATATTATTACAGCTCATATTTCAGGTAAGATGAGAATGCATTATATTAAAATTTTACCCGGAGATAAAGTAAAACTTGAAATGTCACCTTATGACCTTACTAAAGGAAGAATAACCTTTAGATATAAATAAAAAATAATTGAAAAACTGATGATTTAAAAATATTATTCAAATGAAAACACGAGCATCATTAAAAAAGAGAACACCCGGCTGTAAAATAGTTAGGCGGAAAGGAAGATTATATGTTATAAACAAAAAAAATCCTAAGTATAAACAAAGGCAAGGATAGTTTTATAATTTTAAATAACTAATAAATTTTAAATAATATGGCACGTATAGCTGGAGTAGATTTACCGAAAAATAAAAGAGGCATTATCGGATTAACCTATATTTATGGTATAGGAAGATCTCAAGCTAATAAGATATTGGCAAAGGCAAAAGTTGATGAAAATGTTAAAGTTAGCGAATGGGATGATAAACAGATTACCGCTATAAGA
>SL_3KL_010_SEDDRAFT_10001821_pt1 | contig 19468 bp, 13 predicted proteins | sample SodLakKL_010_SED_2_FD_10381 | JGI IMG/M metagenome (IMG submission 10381) | reverse complement strand
GATTATCAGCTCGATCTAAATCAGGTTTTTTCAACCGTCTGGCGATGTTGGAGAATACCTGTTGAATTTCTTCAAAATCTTCATCTGAAGCCCATTTTTCACTGTTTTGTTCACTAATAGGTTCTTTATTGCCTACATTTTCAACAAGTTCTTCTTTTTGCTCAACGCCTGGATATTCCTGTGGTATTTCATCGAAGAATTTTGATGGTGGTTGAGGTGAAGTCACGACATGGATTTTCTGTGTGACATCTCCTGATATTGACTGCTGATGTGACTTTGTTCTCTTAACAGGTTTGAATATCGGCTCTTCAGTTTGACCGGTTTGAAGCTGGTTCCAACCAAGATACGCACTTACAGAAGCTGGGATAGGTAAATCAAAATTAATTTCCATGCGATCTGGCCACAAATTTTTGAAACTGTGTTCCACACCCATTAATTGTTGGATTACTTGTTCAGCACTATCATTTGCAGCAACCCAGTGCAGTCTTTCCACAGCTTTTGCTTCATGACCTAAATCCATTTCAACCAATGCCCTGATCACATTTATTTGAAGACAGTTAGGCCAATGCTCAAGATACATCTCGCTCAGGTTATTCAGCATTTCCTGGTCTTCAATTTTATATGCAGTTTGCAAGTGAAGAATTGCTGGGATAGGAGTAGGTGGGTTTTCAACGAGTGTCGTGTGTATCAAAGATATCGCTTGTTCAAGATCACCCTTTCGTGTAGGCAATCCTTGCTTGCCATAGTGTCAACAGCCACTTAATCGAGTTTTCATCAGGAGGGTTTTTCCTCTCAAGATAGCGGGTCAGTTCCGAATAATAAGCCCGACGATCAGCTGATTCAGAAAGCTGGCTCAACACCCGAGTTGGTTCAAGAAATAATGGATCTCGGTTAACTAACTCCTCAAGCAGCGTTATTGATTGTTTGTGTTGATCGAGGTTAGCATATGCCATCGCCTGGTGATATTTAACAAATAGGTCACCTGGGTAATTAACCAACCATAACATTGCTGCTTGTTTAGCAAATTGGTATTCTTCGCACAGGTTTGCTGCATTAAGAATCATCAAGAAACGATAACGCTCTAAGGTGTTTAAGATATTTTTGGGATGGGTTAATGGTGACATTTTATTTTGCCTCTCGTAAATTATTGATCAAATTCAGAGCTGTGACCACACCAAGTTGTCGAATGATATTGGCATCATCAGGTGCATGTTTCTTGGCTTCCTTGAACATCGCTTCAGCTTCGAGATAGTTTTTGCAATCCTTGAGTGCTAATCCAGCATGGAAATAAGGCCTTGGATCAGTGATATTTGCTAAAGAACCTTTTTGGTAGATTTCAATGGCTTTTTCGAGATCGCGTCGTTCCTGGTAGGTTTTTCCCAACTCGATGTAGGCATCAACCAGTGTTGGTTCAAGAGTGATTGCTTGAGATAAATGTGAAACAGCTTGATCTAATTTGCCCTTGATCCGTTGAAGCCGGCCCAGCATCAGGTATATGTCCGCCTGTTCAGGTAGGTTCTTTAGAGTGGTTTGTGCAACTTCTTCTGCTTCATCAAGGCGATTGGACTGGATCAGCCAATCTGTTAATGTGGTCAGGATTTGGAGATCATTTGCATGGTTCTGAGCAAGGTTGACAAGGTCAGGCAGGACAGCTTCTACACCCATTTGTGATTTTTTGATCTTGATGCGTTCAAGTGCTAACCTGGGATTCCCTGGAGTATGATCGATGGCTGTATCCAGCGTGCTGAGGGCTTGTTCAAATTTACCCTGTTTTGCAAGCGCTTGAGCCAGGTAGACATTAGCTATTTCATTGGTTTGATCTTTTGCAATGATCTCCTTTGCCTTCGTTTCAAGGTCTACATAATTACTCTGACCGAAAAGGTACTGAACTTCCTGTTCTGCAATGTGTTGATCATCCGGATCCAACTCACTCGCTCTACGGATATTATTGACAGCTTCCGAGATGTTTCCCATACGCTGATTTATCTCAGCCATCTTAGACCAAGCTTTAGCATCTTCAGGTTGGTACGATGTACTTTTTTCAATATCCGATTTAGCTTTTTCAAGATCATTAGCAGCCACATTCAGCATAGCGCTTTTTATCCAGAAGTCTGCATTCGTTGGTTCGTTTTCCAGAGCATGTTGAATATGTTCTTCTGCTGCGGATGTATTTCCTATTCGGGAATTAAGATCTGCTGCCAGAGAATGCCATTCCGCTTCCTCAGGCCAAATACTAATGGCTGCTTCAATGGATTTCAATGCCTGTTCTGGTTGGTCTAATTTGAGATGAGCTAACAATGCATGGTTAATGGGGTTAGCGGTATCTAATTCCAAGGCTTTTTCAATATAAGCTGCAGCATTAGGTAAGTTGTGGCGTAGAGCAAAAACGCCATAAGATTGGAGCACACAGACATCATCGGGATATGATTCCAAAATGTCCATTGCCAGTCTCTCATCCTCACTACCTAACAAAACAGCCGCAGCTTCTTCAGCTCCTTGTAAGCAGGCATCAACATTTAGTTGAAGCGGCCACTTGCCAGTAAATGCAGAAATTATCCTGGCTTTTAAACAAACGAGTTGTTCCTGGGAAAGGTTGTCGTGGAGCCCTTCAAAGAGATGGTCAGCAAATTTTTGGGTTTCCTGCAAAAGGAAATAATCTCCAGGACAGTTCACACGAATAGCTAATCTATTTGCTATTTGTTGTGCCTCTGCACCGGATACCAATGTGTATAAGTATCTCCAGTTCAGGAGGGGTTGTGAATCAATCAAGTCGTGAGCCTGCTTCCAGGACCGAACTGCATCACGGTGCTCATCCATGACCAGGAGTGCTTCACCGATGCTGTACAAATTCATAATATGTCTGAAAATTACATGCAAATCTTGTGATTGTGAACCCCCGATATTTTTTTCTATTGATTTTTCAGCCTTGACAAGATATTTCCTAGCCTCATCAATTTGACCATTTTGGGCAGCAATACGGCTCTGGATTGCCAGGATGCGTGGGTAAGAGTGGGATACCTGGGTTATTCGATTATAAATTTTTTCTGCTTGGTTTGATTCGTTCAAGAGTAGAAGAATTTCTGCGTGTGAGCATAAAAGATCACCAACTTCTTGTGAGGTATGGCCTTGCAAGCCCTCAGAATTCTCAGCCTCTTCAATGATTTTTAAAGCAGTTGATAGCTCAAGATTAACCATTGCAGTTTCCACACGCATATTGGTTATTTTTATATCTCCAGGATCGAAATCAAAGGCAAGGGATAAGTGTTCTTGTGCTTTATTGAAGTTCCCGATTGCGCGATAGAGCTGTCCCAGACGTATGTGGTAACCCTTTTGTGATAGGTCATGCGTGTACAGCAGGGGAGAGGTGTTCTTCTGCTTATCGACATTTGAGGTCTCATCTGGTAAGAGATTCACTTTATCTTCGATGGATTCCAAAGTCTTCTGAGCCGCTTCATATTGTCCAAAGCTGCCTAAGAAATTGGCTTTTAACATGGCAATTTCTGGGTGTTTATTTAACACAGATGGTTCGATACTAAGGAGTTCCAGAGCTTTTTTGTGGTCTTTCATCAAGTCATAAACTACTGCCAGATCCATTATTAGGGTTGGATTGAAGCTCCTGTAAGGCTTCTGCAGCTAGCTCCAGGTCATTGAGATGGATGCAAGTGTAAGCTGCTTGATGCAGGAGTTTCTGCTTCTGCTCATCAGAAGCAATGAAATTTTTAATCTCTTCGTGTGCTTCCTCTAAAGATCCGGCTGAGATCAAAGCTTCAGCCAGCCACAACCTCAGCTCATCCTGATTTGGCGTTATTTGTAGTGCTTCTTTTAGTGCTCGGACGGCTTCGGCTGGTTCGTTGTTCCTGGTGTTAAATTTTGCATACCAAAGAATATTATTCAGATTTTGTGGTGATAACCTCAGGGCAGATTTAGCTATTGTGTTGGCTTTCTCATGAAGATCTGCCATTAAAAGTGCGTCTGCCATGGCATGTCGGACCAAAAGGCTGCTTGGTTTTAGGTTAATGGCTGTTTGCAATGCTGCTAGCGCCACCTCTTGGTTCCCCAAACTCATCGCAGCTTTACCTAATCCGTAGTTGAGGTGCCATTCATTGGCTGATTTTTCGTGTGCTTGTGTCTTAATAAGTTGATTATATGTTTCAAAGGCTTTTTGGTGATTGCCCTTTATTCGATCAATATCAGCAAGATAAAGAGCAAGTTGTTCGTTTTGGGGATAAGCAGCATGGCTATTCTGTAGGATTTCCACCAAGCTTTCTAAGATCTCAGGTGGATCATGACTATCTGGATCAGCCTCAATTCTGTTTATTAATAATCGTGCTGCCGATATCACTGTGTCCAAGTCTTCTGGAAAGTGATTTGCAGCGAATAGCATAATTGGCTCTGCCAATTCATCATTATTTAGAGCCATTAGTACACGCCCAAGAAGCCGTGCTGCAGTGGGATATTCTGTATAGTTTTCAAGGAAATTTTCCAAAAGCTGGTATGCTTTTTGGGGTTGTTCCAATTCATGATGTGTATAAGCTAAATCCAGCTTTCCTTCTAGATTGTTTGGCGCTAAGTCATAGGCTAGTTTTAGAGTTGATAATGCTTCTTGAGGTTTACCTTGTTGAAGCTGGGCATTCCCAAGTTTCCGTAATAGTTTAGGTTCGTTAGGCGCTTTTTCGACACCTTTTCTCAAAGTCTCGACGGCTCGATCAAGTTGATCATTTTCCTGCCAAAGCCAGGCTAAGGTTATCCAGGCGTCAGGTTCAGTTGGAATGGTAGTAACGACCCCTTCCATATGCTGGATTGCTTTGATGACATCCCCATTTTTCATAAAGCTTTCTCCTAACAGCACCAGAGCCCTGGTGTTATCAGGTTCTCTCTTTAAGATGTTTTGGCAAATCGACATTGAAACATCGACTTCTTCAGTTCTCAATGCGGCTTCTGCAAAGCTTTCGAGATCCTTTATTTCTGGTGTTGAATCCAGTTTGACCAGGTTTTGAAGGAAGGTATAGGCTTTTTCCCAATGTCCTGACTGAGCATAAAGATGGGCAAGTTTACGTTTATACGAGACGCTTGATGGTTCTAGCTGTTCCAAAATAGCTGCAAACTCAATAGCTTTATCGATTTGATTGTTTTTTTCAAACAGATCAAGAGCTAATTTGATCGCGGGGATGTTGTTCATATCCGTTTGGCAATATCTGTCAAGCCAATCTAGGCCAAACTGCTTCTCCTCATCAGATTTAATGAGGTTTAGAATTTCTTCCTGTGTGTTAATTCTTGGTTGGTGGACAAAATAGCTTGATTGTTGCCTCGATTTGTTATCAATACTTGTTTTCGAATGTGCTGTTGATTTGATCAGGGAGTCCAATGCTAAATTATCTACTTGTTCTACTTGATTTAATAACAATTGCTTCTCAATTGACTCTGGTAAATCTGCAAGCTGTTTTTTGGCTTCTTCATTATGATTTTCTTCGATCAATGATCTGGAATAAAATAGTCGAGCTTGTTTTGAGTGTGGTACAGACTTTATTATTTCTAGCCACCTTGATGCTGGGATGTGACCGTCTTCACCAGAGAGAGATTGAACGAGTGTCTGCGCCTTTATGAATTCAAGTACATCACTAGATTTCTGGTAAGTTTCGTTTGCCTTTTGCACATTCCCACAAAAATGGTGGAAAGCAGCCATACGATTGATATCTTCAGGTAAATTAAACCGCACCTGTTTTTCCAGTGGGTCACGCTCAGGATTGACTGCTTCAAAAGACTCTAATTCGGAGAAAACCCTCGCAAAGAAATCCCGATTGTCTTTAGTTTGGATTAGGTTTTTTGATAATTGCGTCATCAATTGGTCTTGGTGAAAGTTGTTCAGCCACTTGAGGCTTTCCAACTGCAGATCAATCGACAAAGGTTTTATGGCAGGAAACATTCTCGCCATTTTTTGGTTTGAATCCATTGGGTTGCCAAGCAAGCTGTGAATATAGATTGGTATGAAATTTTTTATCACGGATTTTGACGAATGGAAAAAATCTTCAGCTAAATCATCAAAATCTGAGCATAATGAAAATAAGCATGCAAAGGGTGTCTGCCAAATATGAAAATCCTTAACACAGGAATTCTGATTTCGAACTGTAAATAATTCTTCTGATATCCCATCCCAGCTATTTTTCATTTTCCGCCGTTCAAGCAACGTCAATGCTAATAAACCAGCAGTGAACAGGTCAGCAGGGGGTAATCCTGTATGGAAAGTTGTTTCAAGAGCTTGTGCACCACGGGTTTTTATTGAGATTGGAAGAACGTATTCGTAATCATCTAATTCAGGTAGGGGAATCCCTATCACTTGTTGAACTTGCCAAGCAGCTAACTTCCCTGGTGAAAAAGCACTCAGATCAGTTGGTTCAGTTTCTAAAAAAGCTAGGCTTGTTTTCTCATTTTTAATAAACTGCCAAACTAATGAATCCTGACGCAGGCTGCGTACCAGGATCTGACCAACTTCAGGTTTAAAATGATTTCTAATAAAATCGAGCCATATCTCTATTGACATGATCAAATCCAATTCTCAAGTGGCGAGATTACTGTGTCAGGCCGAGGTTCCTTGTGATAAAGTACGCCGTTGTCAGAAGGGCAATGCCAAGAAAGACCATAAAAACACCAATACCTGTATTGGTTTTTGACAGGTCATGTAAGGCGTTGATTAAGGCAGAAGCATTACCAACTAAACCAGCAATATTCTCTGTGATCCCTTTTTCTGCTAATTTTGCTGTCTGTTGGGCAATGGATTTTATATCTCGTCCGATAGCTTGGCGAGTCAGGATAAAGATGCTGATTCCCATGACAATCAAACCTAACAGGAACATCACCGTTGCCATGGTCATTTGGAAATCAAACGTATTTGAAAACATAAAAACACCTCCAGATAATTATCTCTGAAGGTGTTGTAGCAAGTTCTATGCCAAACAAATTAATAAGCAAGATTAAATAGATTGCTGTTCTTTTATTTCTGCTGGTAGATGGTGAATGTCAATGGTTGGATCATCACAAAAGATTATGGCGCGTTCCAACGCATTGCGCAGCTCGCGAATATTTCCCGGCCAATCATAGCTGATCAACGCATCCATAGCACGCGGCGACAAATCTTGAATATTGGAGCCAATACTCATATTGCTTTTACGGAGAAGTAGACCTACAAGTTCTGGGATGTCATCTCTTCTTTTTCGCAAGGGGGGTATGTCTAGGTCAACGACCTTTAATCGATAATAGAGATCTTCCCTGAACTCACCGTTTTTTATCATTATTTTCAGATCTTGATTGGAAGCTGCAATAATTTGCACATCAACCCGGATCAATGTTGTGCCTCCTACTCTGCGAAAAGCATGTTCCTCGATCGCCCTGAGTAGTTTCGCTTGGATATCTAATGGCATTGACGAGATTTCATCTAGGAACAAGATACCACCATCGGCCACTTCCATTAGACCATTTTTTCGTTTATTAGATGCACCGGTAAATGCGTTTGCTTCATGACCAAAGAGTTCTGATTCGATTAAAGTGTTTGCTATCGCTGCACAATTGATTGCAATAAAAGGTTTTTGATTGCGTGGTCCAACCTGGTGGATGAAATTGGCCATTACTTCTTTACCGGTTCCTGATTCTCCGGTGATTAGGACTGAAACAGATGCCTCAGAAGCCCGTTGAGCGAGATTAATCAACGATTGCATACGGGGATGCTTTCCAATCACAAAATTACTCGTTGAAGATTGAGAGTGTCTCAGGTGTTCCAATTCTCGCCGCATGGCGACCAAGTCTTCTGCACGAGCAATCGAGTTCTTCAAGGTTTTCATCTCGATAGGTTTTGTTATAAAATCCAGAGCACCTTTTTTCATCGCTTCGACAGCATAGTCAATTTGACCATGGGCAGTGATAACAATGAATTTCGGCTGCGAATCCATTTGGATTACTTCATCAAGCAGGGATAACCCATTGCCATCAGGGAGTAAGATATCGAGCACGCAAATATCAGCCTTGTTCATCTCCAGGATGCTGCGTGCTTCTTTGAGGGTGCCGGCTTCGAAAACTTCTTTGCCATCCTTACGAAGACTGTCTGCTATGGCTTCGCGCGCGGTATCCACATCGTCTACAACTAGTATTGTTGCGCTCATTGATGATTTGAGCCCTTTCTCTTATGAAGGAAAATTCTGAATATTGTACCACCAGGATAACTGTCCACTTCGATTTTTCCTTTGTGTGCATTGATGATTCGTTGAGTGATGGCTAAGCCCAAGCCAGTTCCTCGACTGGTACCTGTGACAAAAGGTTTAAACATGTGCTCTTTAATCTCTCCTGGAATGCCATGCCCGGTGTCGGTTAGGGTAATCTGAATTGAGTTGCGTTCCTGGATATGATCAGCTTCCGAAATTTTAATCCCAAGTGATCCGCCTTTTTCACTCATTGCATTTACAGAGTTGCTAATAAGGTTTGTAAAAACCTGTTCCAATGCGCGTAAATCACCTTTGATAATTGATTCATCTAACTCAGATTCGAAGTAATGAGAAATGTTCAAACGATTCAGTCTTGGCTGCCATCTTTCAACAATGCTGGTAAGCAGTTGGTTTAAATCAACATCAGCCATTTTGTATTCTAATGGTTTGGCAAAAGATAAAACGCTATCCATTAAATACATTAATTTATTACATTCCTCTCGCATGTTCACGATCCATTTAGTGTTTGGATCACCTTCCTCCAGGTTGTCTTCCATGACCTGTAAGGATAGCATAATGGCATTAATCGGGTTGCGCACCTCATGAGCAAAAATAGCAGTCACTTCACCTAAAATTGCACGCTGCTCAAGTTGTTGATTAACTGCCTGGTTTTGCTGTTGCTTACTTAAATCTTGAATTAATATGATGATTGAATAAAGCTTCCCATCTCTCATAACGGGTGACATCATAACCTGGGCTGGGAAGGATTGCCCCGTGCGATGATGGAGTGTCAAATCACCACCTGTCAAAGTAGGGATGCCTTGTTGGGCAGATTTAATCGCAGATCCAAGAGATTCTGATCCAATTAGTATTGATTCAACAGGCTGGCGTAGGGCTTCTGCATTTGCATATCCCAGAATTGTCTCTGCGGCTGGATTAATTTCAGCAATCGATAGATCTGGTGCCAGGATGATTACACCTTCATTAATTTTTGCGATGATTTCATTTTGTATATTGACAACTTGTCTTATTTTTTTTGATAGATTGCGCAACTTTAATTCAGCATTATGTTTTTCCATCTGACCCGTCAGATACGCTGACACTAGTTTTGCTAAAAGTAGGGTGTGAACATGAGATACTGGCAATTTTGATGCGGCGAGAAACAAACCGTATCTTGATGTGTTGGTTTCTAATGGGACCGTGACAATGGACTGAAAACCTAAATGATCGGTTGTTTGATGGAGCATGCTTAACTTGGGTTTATCCTGAGTCCATAATTCGGACTCTTGATGAAGATGTAAGTCTTTTTCGGATAGGTGGGGAGGAAATTCTGACGCCAAACTCTCATCATTTGCAATATATTGAGTCATGGGTGGTGATGATCCAGTTGCTTTATACACACAAACAACTTCTGCGTTTAATAACTCACTTGTCTTTTGGAGCGTTTTCTTAATGAGAGCATCGATGCTTTTGTCGTCTTGTACTTGAATTAGTGAAATGATTTTATCAAGGGTTGATGAATGTTCAGAAGCGAGGGCTTTATTAGTTGTTTGACTCTCTTCTGGTTTCAATAATATGATCAGATACTTTTCTGAAGGGTTAAGGGGAAAAATCTTAACAGTGACTGGGATTAAGGGCAGTTTCTTGTGTCGTAGAAGTGCCTTTTTATTGTGCCCGCTAATAGGATCTGTATCAGTGATGTTTGGAATAACCACTTTTATTGGATGCCGGATAAATTCGTCTTCTCCCAAGTTTGTCATTAAAAAAAACGCATTATTTGCAGCAAAGATTGCATCTGCCGAAGGATCATAAATGATAGCGGGGTCTGGTATTAAATTAAAAAGCGTGAAGAGACTTTTGAGATCCACATCGGTTTTTTGAATTATCTGATCGAATTTTTCTGGCAAATTATCCGTCACATCAATCTCATACAGCGGCGAATTTCTCTATACGTCTCATATGAGCTGGCAGAATGCCTTCCATAGACCGATACTTCGCAACCGTTCGGCGAGCAACGGTAATACCTTGGTTTTCTAAATGCTTTTGCAGTTCAGTATCATTCATAGGGTGTGCTTCGTTTTTAATCATTTCACGTAGAATGGCTCTGACAGCTAAACTGCGATCAAAGAACATTGCCATGGGAATGATTTTTTTATTCGGCAACTGGACTGTTTTGTTTGCCACAGCTCGCGATATCGTTGATTCATGGACATTCAATTCATCAGCGATGTGTGCCCTGGTAAGCGGCTCTAGATAGGTTTCACCATGAATTATAAATGGTTTTTGGATAGCTGCTAATTTTTCCATTAATTGACGCATCGTGTTATTGCGTTGTTGAATGCATTTAATTAAAAGAGAGGCTTTCTCAAAATCCTTTTTCCATTCCTCTTGCTTATCGGCTGATTGGTCTTTTATTACTTGTTTGATTAGTGGATTGATCCGCAATGTGCCTCGAGAGGGAGTAATAATCTCGATGACCAATGGGTTTCCAGGTTCATTGTTTAAATAATTAATGATTACATCGGGTTGGTGAAAAACATCTGGTGTTGAATTATTGGGGTTACGCATCGAGCCCCAATTTGCTCTGGCAGGAAAAGGATTCAGGTTTTCATTGATGAAGTGTGAGATGTGTTTTATCTGTTGTGTGGATGTACCAAGCTTTTTTGCCAGATCCGAATATTGGCGCTTTGAAAGAAGCTCAAAATCATTCTGAATCACCCTTCGCAAGTATTCGGGAAGGTCGTTTGTGTCAGATAAGTGTTCAATTTGTGCAAGCAATGCTTCCTGAACATTACGAGCGGAAACACCCAAAGGATCACACCGCTGAATTTTCTGTAAGACAACTTCAACTTTGCTCGGTGGAACGTGAAAAAAACGGCAAATTTCAAGAATTTCTATCGCCAAAAAACCGTCTTCATCAAGATTCGTTAAGATCATTGCTGCAACTTCACGTTCATCAACATCCAAATCTGGAGCAACCTGTTGTAAAACATAAGTTGGTAAATCCACCTGTGTAGATGAATTTGGATTTTCTGGGAAATCATCCGTGGAGGTACCGGTGTTTCCACGATATGTGAAAAAATCATCTCTTGGAGAAACAAAAACAATGGTTTCATCTGGATCTGATGTTTTTGGTTGGCTGCAGATTGGGCAAGGATTTTGAAGTCGGAGTTTCCGTCCGCACATTGGACATCGGCGTTCTTCAACCAGATCAAGTGCTGGGTTTTTGGAAAGTTCAACATCAATTGTTTGCAGCAATTCAGTTGATGTCATGTACAATAAAGTCATGGTTTGGGCAATATGCGCCGTTGTCATCGGACTTTGGGTTTGGTAATGACCTTGCGAATGGTTTTGCTGCATCATTCTCTCTCCTGATCTGATTATAAATGTATAACCGAAAAGTTGCAAGATGTGTGCCAAGCAAGGCTGTATTAGTTTTTTTACCTCAATTGGAAGCGATGGTAAAATCTATCCTATCTTAATACGAGGTATTTATGACATTACGTATCATTGGTGCTGGACTGTCTGGATGTGAAGCCGCATGGCAAGCAGCCGTTCGAGGCATTGACGTTGAATTGTATGAAATGCGACCAGAGCAGACCACAGGAGCGCATCAAACTGCTAACCTGGCAGAATTGGTTTGTTCCAATTCTCTGGGCTCTAACCTACTTAACCGGGCATCGGGTTTATTGAAAGCTGAGTTAAGACGGTTAGGATCAGCGCTCATAGATTGTGCTGATGCAAGTTCTTTACCAGCAGGTAATGCACTGGCTGTTGATCGGGAAGTTTTTTCTGCTTGCATTGAAAATAAACTTACAAATCACCCCAGGATTTCAATCATTAGACAGGAATATCAAACTATTCCAAAAAGCCCTGCCATATTGGCTACAGGACCGCTGTCTTCACCAGCTATGTCCCAATCTTTAAAATCATTTACTGGGGAAGATCACCTGTTTTTTTATGATGCCATTGCACCAGTTGTTGATTATGACTCCATCAATATGGAGATTGCTTTCCGATCCGAACGATATGCCTTCGATTCACCGAACAAAGGCGATTATATCAACTGCCCTTTTGATGAAGCGGCCTATTTAAATTTTTGGGAAGCCCTGATTAATGCAAAAAGGATCAAGATGCGTGATTTTGAGAAAGGCATCGAATTAGGTGTGGATGCTGGTGAGGGGCAATATTTTCAAGGTTGTCAGCCAGTTGAGGTCATCGCACAGCGTGGTGAAAAGGCATTGGCATTTGGACCATTACGCCCGGTCGGACTGATTGATCCCAGGACAGGCAGGCGGCCTTATGCTGTTGTTCAACTCAGACAGGACAATTTGGTTGGTGATCTTTACAACTTGGTAGGTTTTCAAACTAACCTTACTTATTCAGAACAGGCGAGGGTTTTTAGATTGATTCCTGGTTTAGAAAATGCCTCATTTGCACGGTTTGGACAGATGCACAGGAATTCATTTCTTGCTGCTCCTAAACTTCTTGATGAGACTTTGGCATTTATTAAGCAACCAGGGCTATTTGCTGCTGGTCAGTTGGCTGGTATTGAGGGGTATGCTGGAAATATCGCCTCTGGTTTGATTGCTGGAATCAATGCAGCGCATTTTATCAAAGGATATCCATCGATCGTGTTACCACGCAGCACGATGACTGGTGCTTTGATAAATTATATTACGCATGCCGACCTTAAAGATTTTCAACCTATGAAAGCGGTTTTTGGTCTTTTACCCAAACCTTACGATGGAAAACGGCGTTCAAAAAAGGATCGCTACGATTATTATGTGGAACATGCTTTATCAGAACTTGAAGAATATTTGCAAGTGACATTTGGGGCAGATTTGATTCATGAAAAATTGAAAGACTGAGGAGTTTAATCGTGGTTATACGGGTCTTTTATCCAATCCGACGCTTGATGAGATGATTTATAATACAAGCATACTCACCAAAAGTAGAATGAGGTAAAAAAACCAAAATGGAGATCAAACCAGCACAAAGAATATCGAAAGTAAAGCCGTATTTTTTTGCAGATTTAGAAAAGACCATCGCAAAGTTGGAACAAACTGGCATGGACATCATCCGATTGGATATGGGTTCGCCTGATCTGCCGCCGGTAGACTTTATTATTGAGTCATTGGTTAAATACGCCCGTCGACCAGATAAGCATGGATATGGACAGTCCGGCGGTACATTAAATTTACGATCCGCTTTTTCAATGTATTATGAAAATCGATTCGGAGTGGAGCTTGATCCTACAAAAGAAGTCCTTGGATTGATTGGATCAAAAGAAGGGATATTTAACCTCAGTCAGGTGTTAATTAACCCGGGTGATCTGGTTCTGTTGCCTGACCCCTGTTATCCGGTCTATCGGGCAGGGGCCTTGATCAGCCAAGCAGACACGTATTCGATGCCGCTTTTGTCTGAAAATGGTTTTTTGCCGGATCTTGACAAAATTCCAGAAGACATAGCCCAACAAGCGAAATTAATGTGGTTAAACTATCCAAACAACCCTACTGGTGCGATTGCACCTTATGCGTTCTTTGAAGAAGTTGTGTCTTTTGCTGCTGAACACGAAATTGTAATTGCCCATGATGCACCTTATGTTGATGTGTGCTTTGATGACTACATTGCACCTAGTATTTTGCAGGTTCCAGGTGCGAAGGAAGTAGCGGTGGAATTTAATTCCCTCTCAAAAACATATAACATGGCAGGTTGGCGGGTGGGTGTTGCAGTGGGTAATGAGGAAATTGTTCGTTTATTACGAACTTACAAAAGCCAACTTGACTCATCACATTTTCAACCCATAATGTTGTCTGCAGAGACAGCTTTATTGGATGACCAATCCTGGATCCATGGCAGAAACAAAGTTTATCAACGCCGGCGAGATATCATTATCAAGACAATTGAAGAACTTGGGTTTTCTTTGGAAATTCCAAAAGCATCACTTTATGTCTGGGCGTGCTTACCAGAACAATGGCAGGATTCTATTGCCTTTTGTGATATGCTTTTGAGGAACACCGGTGTGTCAATCACCCCAGGTGTCGTTTATGGTGAGTCTGGTGAGGGCTTTGTTAGAATTTCATTGGTCACCCCAGTAGAAAGGCTGATAGAAGCGATGCTGCGCATGAAGGAATGGATGAAGGAGTTAACTTAAGCATTAATGACTAAAAAACAACTGATTGAAACTAAAAGTCCAAAGCAAAAAGCTCTCTTGGTTGGCGTAAGCTTTTATTCACAAGATGAGCTTTTACCTTTAGAAGATTCATTAAGTGAATTAGAACTACTGGCAGATACTGCGGGAGTTGAGGTTCTGGGGCAAACCTCACAAAACTTACGAGCACCAAACCCCAAGACCTTTATTGGTTCTGGGAAGGTCGAGGAAGTTAAATTACTCTCACAAGACCTTGATGCTGACTTGGTGATTTTTGATAATGAGTTATCCCCTCGACATCAGAGAGAGCTCGAACGAGAATTTGGCGAAAAAATCCAGGTTATTGATCGTACAGCATTAATTCTTGATATATTCTCTCAGCACGCGAACACCAGTGAGGGGAGTTTACAGGTTGAGCTTGCTCAATATGAGTATCGACTTCCCCGGTTAACCCGGGCGTGGACCCACCTTGCACGTCAGGCTGGGGGTGGCGCTGGTCGTACAGGTGGGGTTGGTGGTGTAGGGTTACGAGGTCCAGGTGAAACGCAATTGGAGATTGATCGGCGGACGATCTCAGCAAGGATTGATTATTTAAAGGCAGAATTGGAAAAAGTGCGAGCGCATCGCTCCCGTTATCGAGAACGGCGTAAAAAATCACGCTTGCCGCTGGTGTCATTGGTGGGCTATACAAATGCTGGAAAGTCAACTCTACTGAATAAATTAGCTGAAGCCGATATCTATGTGGCAGACCAATTGTTTGCTACCCTGGATCCCACTACCCGTCGTGTCGATTTACCCAGTGGTCAGACTGTGCTTTTTACGGACACTGTTGGTTTTATCCAAAAACTCCCAACCGAACTTGTGGCGGCTTTTCGAGCAACATTGGAAGAGATTTCAGAGGCAGATGTTTTGTTGCATGTGGTTGATATCACCCATGTGAATGCAAGTGCCCAAGTAAAGGTCGTTCAAGAGACTTTGGTTGAAATCGGTGCTGGTGATGTTCCGATGATCACAGCCTTCAACAAAATCGATAAATTAAAAGACCCCGTTGGAGCAATTGGCACATTAGATGAGTTTTCAAACACATATCCCATTTCTGCGCTGACTGGACAGGGATTGGAAGATTTATTAGCGGGAATTGAGGAAGAATTATTTGAATCCTATTTGGAAATCAATGTGCTGATACCATATGAAGAAGGACACTTGCTTTCCCTGTTTCATGAAAGCGGTCAGGTTCAGGATGTGACGAATAGTGAAGAGGGAACACGTGTTAAAGGTCTGATTCCTAGAAGACTGCTTTTTCATTTTGAACCTTATTTTACGAAAGCACCCGATCTTGACGAGTGGGATGACTTAGATAGTGGGGAAGAAGATGAGGACTGGTAAATAAAAAGCTGGGCTTCGAAAAAGCCCAGCTAGTTTATTATTTTTTCCTTTTTAGAAATTATTCACGTTCGGTCACATCAATAATTTCGCGTCCTTGGTAATGACCGCAATTAGCACAGACCCGATGCGGTAAGCGTGTTTCACCGCAGTTTTGGCAGACTACAATATTGCGTGCTTTTAAGGCATCGTGTGCTCTACGTCGGTCACGTCGACCAGAAGAAACTCTTCGTTTTGGCAGAGGTGTCATCTTTCACTCCTTATCTTCTCATATTATTTCATTACAGCTTGAAAATTATACCGGTTGAAAGTAGTAACGTCAATAATCATCGGGACAGCTGAATTAACCTTGATTATTAATGATCGAATTAATGGAGAAAAAGCAATCAACTAGAAATTTTTATTAGATTTAGTTGCTCTTGAAAATAAAAAACAAGCTTCAATCTTGATAGATTCACCTGGTTAGGTAAGCAAAAAAGAAATCTGCGTTATGGTCAAATGATACGAACTGAGTTATCCACTCCAGTCGGTAAACTGGATGATTGTCGTCAAAGGCTTCAAGTGTCTCAAGGGAGTCGGCAAAATCAGGAAATCCCTCAGAAACTAAAATATAATCTCTTGATCTGATTATTTCATGATACGGAGTTATGCTTCCAATAGCCAAAATAATAATCAAAATCACTACTGCGATTTCCCGTTTAAATGTCAAAACTTCTTGATACTTAGTAAATATATTCTTAAAACTAATTGTGAATAAAACANTTAATGGTGGGATGGAAGCCCGCATAACAAAATCGTTGCTGGATCCATATTGATACAAAGGAATTATAAACAGAATTATTATTGTAAAGATTAAGATAATTTTCTCGCTTTTGCCATTAAATCCAAAAAGGCTGAACAGGAAAAATTCCACAAAGCAAAAAAGTAGATAAATATATAAAAGATTATGCCAAACAAGTTGAGACATACTCCAAATAAATCCATGTGGATGGCTCCCTGCAGTTGTGCTGAAATAAAGCAATGCCAAACTAGCAACCAAAACTGGTGGGGCAACATTTTGATATGAAAATGTTTGCTTTACAAATTGATTAATGGAAAAAATCTTCTTTCTAATATTTTTAATTTCAGGTTTAATCAGCTTAAATATTAGAAAAGGAAAAAGGCCAATTGCTGGTAGTGGGGCGAAAAATAGAATCAAACTATAGGTAAAAATTATACTGTTTCTTTTTTGTTGGTTGAGAAGTAGAAGTGTTGTCAACCAAGCTGGAATACTTTGATTAAACACCCAAAAAAGTTGTGTCGTAAATGATGAATATTGAAAAAGGTGAGCACCTGACCACCATTCGAGTTGTTTGTTGTCAAGAATTGTCACGAGACTATTTCCAAGAAGCGCTCTTATAGAAAAGATACCTGATACATAAGCTTGAGAAATAAGCTCTCTGTGATTTAATATGGATGAGCCTAAAATATCTAGACCACTCCAAAAGATGAAAACAAGGGGAATGACCAATTTCGGTCGACCAATATATCGGGTTATCAAAAAAATACTTAGAACAGCACCAATTATTGACCATGAAAACAAGAAATAATTCGCGGTCATCCAATTTGAAAGTTTACCAATTAATGCAGATGGTAACCAGTAATGAAAATAATAAACCAACGCACCTGTTCCACCAAAGGTATTGCTTATTATTAGGTTTTCTGAAAAATCATAGATTACGGGCCAATTATTATCGATTAGATCACGAAATATTGCGTTTCTACTATGAAAATCATAATTTTGGGACCCAAACCCCCCTATGCCGGATAGTATAACCCAAATTGAAATAACAAATATTGTTATTACAACAAAGCGGAAATTAATATAATGTCTACTCTCAATATAAGTAAAATTCTTGATAGTTTGATAAGCTCCAAAAACCAAAATAACCGTGGAGACTACAGCAATTAAAGGCTTCAACCAACCGAATAGAAAAATAATGATCGGTGTGATTAGGAATAAATAACAAAGAGTGATCAATACTTGATCACCACGATAACCTTTTATTGATTTGATTTTTCGTGCAATTACAGAAATGTTGAAATTATTATCCATTGGCAGACTTTTTTGAAGAAAACCCAAGCTTCGAGAATGTTACGAATAAATTAATATATTTCAGCTCGTAATATAAAAAAATTAAATGATATGTTGTTTTTCTGGATTAGGACTGATTTTGAAAAAAAACGGCACAATCATTCTTGTTTATGTAAGCGTCTATTTGATCAATCAGTTCGAAAGCTTCACCATTGAATCTAAACAATAGATGATTGCTTTCTAAATAGCATAATTTTCTTTAATCACTGCCCTCTTCATCAGGGACATCGTTGTTTTCATTGTATTCAAAGTCGTGAAAGTCCCCTTCTTCAATGGCTGTTATCAATGCCTTGGCATCCTCAACTTGTTCCTCAGGGACCATAACTTTTACTCTGCCTAAGGTGCCAGCAGCTAAGCCCAGGGTACGTCCAACACTTTCTTGGTTGAGGTAAACTTTAAGGCCCTGGGCTTCTAGGAAGGCTTTGAGCATATCTGCTTCTAGGAGGCCAGCCGCTTTATAAATACTAACGAGTTTCATCACTTACCTCATCATTCATCAATAACTGGCGAATGGCCTTTGCATAAGCGTTATATGCATCCTCTGGCTTATTTTGTCTAAAGGTAACATCGCCTAACAGTTCCCAAATCTCACTGTTGGTTTCTGCGTTGCTTTCAGTAGCTTCTCTTAGCCACAACTCTAATTTTTCCAAATGGCTTGCATCTTCAATAAATTTATTTATGGTTGGAAATGCTTCGTCAAAGTTGCCATATGTTAAGTGATGTTTTAAGACCTCAAGCTGATCTTCGTCATCCATCAAATCAGGTTCTTCAATTGAAGTATCCTCTTCTTCTGGCATCAAATTTTCTTCATCCTCAATCGCAAAGGCTTCGTCAACAAATGGATCTTGTAAAGATAGTGAGATGTCTTCCTCTTCTTCTTCTTTAGATTGAGACTCATCAAAGAATGGCTCCTCTGCCGTTGGGGAAAACTCCACCTCGTCTTCTTCTTGAAGATCTTCGAGATGTGGCTCATCTGATGATAGGGATAGATCCTCTTCCTCTAGGTGTGATTCTTCAAGAAAGGGTTCTTCCAGCCTTGTTTCAAGTTCTTCTTCATCTGCAATTTGGATCTCTTCATCAAATGGCTCTTCTGTTGATTCTGCCAGGTATGCTTCATCTTCTACTTCAATTTCTTCAATAAATTGTTCTTCCACTTCCGAAGATACATCTTCTTCATCTGATGGTGAAACCTTGATTGGCTTTGTCTCATCCTCAGCTATTTCAAAGGCTTTTTCTTTATCGATATCCGGAGAAGACCCGGAAAAATAAAAATCGTCTTCATCAGAAAACCTCTTATCTGATTCGAGTTCATCTTCCGACAGCCAATCTTCAATCAGATCTTCTTCCTCAGTAGGAGGTAGATCATCTTCAGNAAGATANTCCTCTTCCAGATCAGCATCAACGTTTGATTGATCTTCTAAGATAAGATCGCCCTCATCGTTTGCCTGATCATATGAGATTGTCTCAGGTGAGGGTGTCTCTTGTGAGGTTGTTTCCTGTTCAAGGGTCTCGTTTTCATCTAAACCAGATTCATCGAACAATTCATCGTCAATATCGCTAGTTTGGGTTTTCTCCTGTTCAGCGATCATTTCTTGCAACCATTCTGGC